>Ga0065721_10050033_pt1 | contig 24048 bp, 16 predicted proteins | sample Mesricmetagenome_FD_59108 | JGI IMG/M metagenome (GOLD analysis project Ga0065721, IMG submission 59108) | Mesophilic microbial community from rice straw/compost enrichment Sample: eDNA_1 v2 (version 2) | ecosystem: Engineered > Solid waste > Grass > Composting > Bioreactor | place: USA: Davis...
TTGGCAAGCGACTGCCGGAACTGCGCCGGGATGGAGCAGCGGCCTTTCCTGTCAACTTTGTTGACGTATGTGGACAGGAAAATGGCCATCGGCCTGACGAACGCCCCCCTTTCCCCGTTGAACGGCGTCCGCCGTCGCGAACCCCGCATCCGCCCGAACCGCTAACCATGTCCAACCGAGCTACCTTGGTTGGGCAGGTCCCCCTCCGATCTGGGCTTTCATGGGATAGCATGGGACAGCATGGGCGTCAACGCCCCCGCCAGTATTCAGATGACTCTGTCAAGACTTTTCGCCAGATGTGTTGCCCGGGCGCAAATAGGTGAACGGAATCGGCGAAGCCCGGCAACATTTCAGCGCCTTAACGGGCGTAACGAACCGGGAACGGGTCAGAGTTCCCAGAACGTTCCTAAAAATCCATGAACGGTTATAGTGACATGGCCTTACAAAAAGGCGAATCGCACTCCACCAAAGGCCTATCCTCCTGGGGTAGGTTGGGCGGGTGAAGCATGGGATGGCATGGGAATTCGCCCCACAGTTATCCACCGCCTGTGGATGAAGCTGGGGAAAGATGGGGCGTGTGGGGCCGCATCCCACGACAAAGGGGTAGCCGTGGGCCGTTCTCTACCGCGATGGGGTGTGGATAAGTGCCAGATGGCCTGTAAGCCGGGTTTTGTCCCCAGGCCGCCCCAAAGGGCGCCCCGGTGGATGGCCATTCATCTGGGACGCCGGTTGCCCGACGCCTCTCGCGACCAACCCGGGCGGCGGCGCGGAAACGCGCTTGGCCCCATACCATCCCGGAAGGGATGGCGGGCCGTGCCGCCCCTATTCGGTCTTGCTCCCGGTGGGGTTTACCGTGCCGCCCCTGTTGCCAGGCGCGCGGTGCGCTCTTACCGCACCCTTTCACCCTTACCGCGGCCCGAAAGCCAGCGGCGGTTTGCTTTCTGTGGCACTTTCCCTAGGGTCGCCCCCGCCGGCCGTTAGCCGGCACCGTGTTTCCGTGGAGCCCGGACTTTCCTCCCCCGATCCAAAAGGTCGAAGGCGGCCATCCGGCCATCTGGCGGGGCACTATGTATAGAGGAACGGCGCGGACTGCAACGCCGGTGGGACCCGATCCCAAAACCGGGCCCCTTTTTTTGCGCTCAGTGCGAACTGTGAATCAGGAGGCTTGCTGAGTCGCTTCGATCAGTTGGGTGCCGACCTGGGTGATCGGCGCGGGCTGGAAATGCTCCTGCTCCGCCGGGGCCGCGCGGCGCGTCATGCGGTAGGCGCCCCACAGCGCGATACCGCCCTGCGCGGCCACGATCAGCCACGCCAGCCCATCGTTTCCCAAAGTGGACATGGCGAAGCCGCCCAGAATCGGGCCGGTCGCCATGCCCGTGCCCTGGACGATCAGCAGGCCGCCGGACGCGGCGACGAACTCCTGCGGGGAAACGGCGTCGTTCACATAGGCGACGACGATGCTGTAGGTCGGCAGCACCAGCCCGCCGAACAAGAAGGCCAGCCCATAGACCACCAGCGGCGGCATCCGGTCCGGCACGGTCAGCACCGTGGCGCCCAGGATCAAGGAGGAACCCAGCGCGATCAGGATGATCAGGATCCGCCGATCCATGCGGTCGGAAATCCAGCCGAACGGCCATGTGGTGGCGAAGGCGCCCAGCGTGGCGCAGGCCATGAAGATGGCGATGCCCGTCTGCGTGAACTCGATCTGCTGCGCGTAATAGGGGCCGAGCGCGAAGAAGGCGCCCGAGGTGATGCCGCAGAGGAAGGCGGCGACGAGGCCGAAGGGCGATTGCCGGTACAGCCGGCGCAGGTCCAGCCCGGCCTGCTCCTCGCCCAGGTTCGGCGCGGTGGAGCGCGACAGCGCCACCGGCACCAGCGCCACGGAGATGATGACCGACGCCATGCAGAACAGCGTGAAGCTGGCGGGGTCGGCGACCGGCAGCAACATCTGCCCCGCGACTCCGGCGATCAGCCCCGTCATGCTGTAGAGCCCGAGGATCTGCCCCCGCACGCCCGCCGTCGCGGCGCCGTTCAGCCAGCTTTCCACCGACATGAACAGCCCGGCGAAGCAGAAGCCGGTCATGGTGCGGAAGACGACCCAGAGAATCGGGTCCACGAACATCAGGTGGAGCAGGGCGGCGGTGGACGCCAGGGAGGCGAGTGCGGCAAAGGTCCGCGTCTGCCCGACCGCCCGGATCAGCGCCCCGGCCCACAGCGAGCCGAGCACGAGCCCTGCCGAGAATCCCGAGCCGATCAGCCCGATCTCGGTGGCCGTGAAATTCTCCATTCCGCCCCGCACGGACAAAAGCGTGCCCTGGAGCGTGTTTCCCATCTGCATCAGCCCGAATCCGGCCAGCAGGGCCAACACGGTGCCCAGCGTGCCGTACAGGTTCGACGAGTCCGCCTGGTTGCTTTGAGGTTGGCTTCTCTTCAATGGGAGCCTCTTTTCCGGTGAATGGCTGCCTCTTGCGCGGTGTCGTTGCTGCACCGCACATGGGTCAACACACCCGGTCCGGGATGCTCCCGTCGTCCGGACCCATCAATCGCATGTACACATATAATATAGGTGTCGGCCGCGAGGCCGCCGCTCGGGGGTTACCGCCCCGTCATCCGCACCAGGGCGCGCAGGCGGCGGACGGTCTCCGCGTCGGCGGTGCCGGTCATGCCGTCCGGCCGGAAATGGCGCTGGAAGGACAGCAGCGTGCGCGGGCAGGCGGGGTCGTACCCATAGCGTCCCAGGAGAACCGCCACCTCGTCGTCGGTGAACGGCCCCTCGTCGGCCTCGCAAACGTCCGGCCACAGGCCGATGCCCTGCGCGGCCAGCCCTTCCCAGTCGAACAGCTCGCCGGGATCCTCCTTGCGGGCGGGGGCGATGTCGCTGTGGCCGATCACGTCGGCGGGGGCGATCCCATGCCGTCCCACGATGTCCCGGCAGAGATCCGCCACCGCAGCCATCTGCGCCGCCGGGAAGGGGCGATAGCCGAACTCGTGGCCGGGGTTGACGATCTCCACGCCGATGGAACGGCTGTTCACGTCGGGGACACCGCGCCATGCGGACAGGCCCGCGTGCCAGGCACGCCGGTCTTCCGGCACATGGGCGTAGACGGTCCCGTCCTCGTCCACCGTGTAGTGCGCGCTGACCTGGGCGGCCGGGTCGCACAGACGGTCCAGCGCGCCGGCCGCGGTCGGCATGCCCGTGTAGTGCAGGACGAGCAGTTCCACCCGCGCGCCCTCCGGCCGGGGCCCATGGTTGGGGGAGGGCAGGTCCACCAGCGTCATCCCTTTACCCTCACGCCTTTGCCCTCACGTCGGATTCGTCACCTTCTCGGGCACCGTCGTCGGCCGCCGCTTCACGATCACCGCCACGCCACCCACCGTCAACAGGCCGCCGATCACCAGCCGGGCCGTGAACGGGTCGCCCATCAGCAGCACGCCGGCACCCACGCCGAAGACCGGAACGGTCAACAGGTAGGGGATGGTCTGGTTCACCTCGTACCGGCGCAGCAGAGGGTACCACATCCCGTAGGCGCCGATGGTCACGCCGACGGCCATGTAGAGGATGGACCCCCAGCCCCAGGCGGTGGCGTTCGCCAGCGCTTCCCTATGGCCGCTTTCCGTCAGGAAGGACAGGATCAGCAGCTGCGGTGCCGCGAACAGCGCCATCCAGCCGTTCAGCGCGAAGCCGTCCACGCCGACGATCATCTTCATCTGCATGCTGGCGACGGCGAAGGCCACGCTGGCCGCCAGGATCATGAACAGCGGGCCGAGCGACCCGGCCAGCCGCGGCTCGCCCGCGATCACCACCACCCCGGCGAAGGCCGCGGCCATGCCGCCGGCCCGGCGCCAGCCCAGCTTGTCCTTGAACAGCACCGCGGCCAGCAGGGACGAGAAGGGCACCTGCGCCTGCGCGGCGATGGAGGCGGTGGCCGCGTCGATGCCGTTCAGCCCGCTGAACATCAGCGGGAAATGCACCGTGCCCAACGTCACCGACAGCATGCCGATGGGCAGCATCTTGCCCACCGGAATCCGCGAAAAGGGCACCAGCAGCGCCGCCACCAGGATGAAGCGCAGGGCCATGATGAACAGCGGCGGGAACTCCGCCAATCCCCATTTGGCCACGACGAAATTCAGGCCCCAGATCGCCATGACCAGGAGCGCCACAAGCGAGTCGCGCAGGCTCATCCGCGGCTGCCTTCCAGTTCCTCGCGCAGGGCTTCCAAGTCCAGCCAGCGTTCCTCGGCGGCGGACAGTTCGGCCTGTTTGGCCTGCAACTGGTCGGACGTCTTCTGGAACTTGGCGGCGTCGCGGGCGAACAGGTCCGGGTCGGCCAGGGCGGCCTCCAGCTTGGCGACCTCGGCGGTCAGCTTGTCCATGCGGGCGGGCAGTTCGTCCAGTTCCCGCTGGTCCTTGTAGCTCAGCTTGGCCTTCGGCTTCGGCGCGGCCTGGGCGCTGGCGGCGGGCTTCGCCTTGGCCGGTGCGGCGGCCTTGGCCTGTGGCTGCGGGCGCTGCACCAGATAATCGGAATAGCCGCCGGGGTATTCGGTGACCATGCCGTCGCCTTCCAGGGCGATGGTGCTGGTCACCAGCCGGTCCAGGAAGTCGCGGTCGTGGCTGACCAGCAGCAGCGTGCCCTGATAGTCGCCCAGCACGTCCTCCAGCAGGTCCAGCGTGTCCATGTCGAGGTCGTTGGTCGGCTCGTCGAGGATCATCATGTTGCTGGGGCGCGCGAACAGGCGGGCGAGCAGCAGGCGGTTGCGCTCGCCGCCCGACAGGGCCTTCACCGGGCTGTCCAGCTGGCGCGTGTCGAACAGGAAGTCGCGGATGTAGCCGGCGACGTGGCGCGGCTGGCCGTTGACCATCACGCTGTCGCCGCCGAAGGGGCACAGCACCTGCCGGATCGTCTCCTCCGGGTCCAGCCCGACGCGGCGCTGGTCGAAGTAGGCGGTTTCGAGATTGGTGCCGAGCCGGATCGTTCCGCTGTCGGGATCCATCTGGCCGGTCAGCATCTTCAGCAGGGTGGACTTGCCGGCCCCGTTCGGCCCGATCAGCCCGACGCGGTCGCCGCGCAGGATGCGGGTGGAGAAGTCCCTGACGATGGTCTTGCGACCCTCGGTCGTGTCGAAGCCCTTGGCGATGTGCTCCGCCTCGATCACCATGCGGCCGCCGCGTTCGGCCTCCGCGATGGCCAGCTTGGCCTGCTGGCCGCCCTTGATGCGCTCCGCCCGATCGGTCCGGAGCTGCAACAAGGCCCGCACGCGGCCCATGTTGCGGGTGCGCCGGGCGGAAATGCCCTCGCGCAGCCACTTCATTTCGCCTTCGATCTTACGGTCCAGCTTCTGGGCCGCGATCTCCTCCGCCTCGAACACCTCGGCCTGCCAGGTCTCGAACTCGGCGAAGCCGCGGTCGGTGGCGCGCACGGTGCCGCGGTCCAGCCACAGCGTGCGCTTGGCCAGCCGGTTCAGGAAGCTGCGGTCGTGGCTGATCAGCAGCAGCCCGCCGCGGAAGGCCAACAGTTCCTCTTCCAGCCACTCGATGGTGGGCAGGTCCAGGTGGTTGGTCGGCTCGTCCAGCAGCAGCACGTCGGGGTTACCGACCAGCGTGCGGGCCAGCGCCGCGCGCCGCGCCTCGCCGCCCGACAGCGTGTTGGGGTCCAGGTGCCCCTGCACCTGCAGGCGGTCCAGCACCGCATCCACCCGGTGCGCCTCGTCCCGCTCGTCCGCCGGCAGGCCAGCGGCGACGTAGTCGTGCACCGTGGCGCAGCCCGTGAAGTCCGGCTCCTGCGGCAGGTAGGCGATTCGCGAACCCGGCTGCACGAACACCGTCCCGCCGTCCGGCTGGATGATGCCGCCCAGCACCTTCATCAGCGTGGATTTGCCGGAGCCGTTGCGCCCGACCAGGCAGGCCTTGTCGCCCCGCCCGATGAACAGGTCGATCGATTCGAACAGCGGCCGGCCGCCGAAGGTGACGGACACGCCCTGAAGCGCGGTGATGGGAGCGGGAGGAGCCATGGCCCAACAATCAGGAATGCGGGAGGGTTGCTTATATAGCGCGCGCTCCCCGCCCCCGCGACACACGATTGCGCCGGGGCGGGGATGCGTTCAAGCGAAAGCAAGAGCAAAAGCCCTTCTCTCCGGAGGGGAGAGGGGACTGTCGCCATTCACCGCCCCCGCGCCTTCCCGATCCGGTCATACGCCGCGTTGATCGCCGCGACTTTCTGCGTCGCCAGATCCACGAACTCCTGCGGCAGGCCTTGTGCGATCAGCGTGTCGGGGTGGTGCTCGCGCACCAGCCGCCGGTGGGCGGCCTTGATCTCGTCGTCGGTGGCGGCACGGCTGACGCCCAGCACGCCGTAGGGGTCGGTCTCGTCCGGCGTGCCGGCGATGTGGTGCCCGGCGAGGATGCGTTCGAAATCGGCGTCGGCGAATCCGAAGATGCGGGCGACGTTGCGCAGATACTCCACCTCCGTCTCGTGCAGTTCGTCGTCGGCCTCCGCGATCATCAGAAGGCTGTCCAGCAGTTCCTCCAGCACGGCGTGCCGGTCCTCGAACAGGGAGGCGATCTGCTTGGCGTACTCCTCGAACCCGTGCGTGTCCGTGCGGGCGAGGTCGAAGATGCGGCCGACGTTGGGCAATTCCTCCGGCGGCACGCGGAACAGGCGGTTGAAGGTGTCCACCTCCACCCGCTTCACCACGCCGTCGGCGCGCGCCATCTTGGCCGACAGCGCGATGACGCCGATGGTGAAGGCGATGGACTGGGTGGCGTCGGCCGGACCGCACAGGCCCTGGATGCCGCGGTCCATCACATGGCCCGCGGCCAGACCGATCAGGGCACCGATCGGCCCGCCGATGGCAAAGCCCGCCGCTCCGCCCAGGATTGTGCCCCAAATGCTCATGGAATCCGCCTTTCGCCCGTCGCCGCGCAGCATAGCGGGCGGATTCCGCCCCGCCAACCGCCCTGCCGGCCATGGCGCCCGTTGCGGCCGCTGTTGCTGCGGCGCAACAAGCTTGGCCGTAATGGGTCAGCATCCTTGTCTTTCTCTGGCGCCGCCCCATGTTGCAGTGCGATATGACTTGCGGCCGAGCCAACGGCCGAAGGGTCCGCCGTCAATCAAGGACCGAACCGGGATCGAACGCGCTGCGCAGTGCAATGACAACCATTGACGTTGCCACCGACAACCGCGAGCCCGCACCATGCCTGTCTTCCGCAAGCTTCTTCCCGCAGAACTCGGCCAGTATCGGGCGCATCTGCTGCGGCTGGACAAGGCCGACCGCTACGCCCGCTTCACCGGCACCGTGTCCGACGAGACCATCGACGATCATTGCGCGAAGATGGACTGGGGCCGCACCATCCTGATCGGTGCCTTTGTCCAGGGCGAACTGCGCGCCGTGGTGGAACTGTGCACCGACCGGCTGCTCTGGCCGCACGAGGCCGAACTGGCGATCAGCGTCGAAAAGGGGCTTCAGGGGCAGAAGGTCGGCACCACGCTGATTCGCCGCAGCCTGACCATCGCGAGCAACCGCGCGATTCGGCGGCTGCACATGATGTGCCTGTCCGACAACGTCCGCATGCGCGCCCTGTCGCGCAAGTTCGGCGGCCGGATGGAGCTGGAAGGCGGCGAAATCGCCGTCACCTTCGAACTGCCGCCCCCGAATCAATTCTCGCTCGCGCTGGAAGCGCTGGAGGACGGCGCCGGGGCCTTCAACACCGTGCTGGACCACATCCCGACGATGCTGAAGGCCGCCTGACGGGGGTGCATCCGGGGAACACGAAGATCAAAAGGTCAAAAGATCAGAAGAAAATCTGAATATCTTCCATTTGCGGTTGGTGTGCCCCGCACCCATCAGTCATCTTCTGATCTTCTGTCCTTCTGATCTTCGTGTCGACGGGCGGCATCCGCCTATTCCCTGTCCCCCTGTGCATTCCACCCTTTCGCCCACCCCGGCTTGACCTGCGGCGGCGTATGGTCACACTCCCTTCAAAGCCAAGAAGCACAGGGAGTGGGGTATGGAGCCCAATGTGGCGCCGCAGGCGCAGGGCCGGTGGCAGTTCTGGATCGACCGTGGCGGCACCTTCACCGACATCGTGGCGAAACGTCCCGATGGCTCGGTCGTCACGCACAAGCTTCTGTCCGAAAATCCGGAGCGTTACCGCGACGCCGCCATCCAGGGCATCCGCGATCTGCTCGGCCTCGACACCGACCAACCGGTTTCGGCGGAGGATGTGGAGGCGGTGAAGATGGGCACGACCGTCGCCACCAACGCGCTGCTGGAACGCAAGGGGGAACGGACGCTCCTGCTCATCACCGAAGGGCTCGGCGACCAGCTCCGCATCGGCTATCAGGCGCGGCCCAAGATTTTCGCGCGCCACATCGTCCTGCCCGAACTGCTGTACGACCGCGTGGTCGAGGTGCCGGAGCGCGTCAAGGCCGACGGCACCGTGCTGAAGCCGGTGGACCTGCGCGCCGTCCGCCTTCAACTGGAGGAAGCGTACCGCGACGGCTTCCGCGCGGCGGCGGTGGTGCTGATGCACGGCTACCGCTTCCCGGAGCATGAACGGCAGGTCGCCTCGCTCGCCCGCTCCATCGGCTTCACGCAGGTGTCGGTCAGCCATCAGGTCAGCCCGCTGATGAAGATCGTCGGGCGCGGCGACACCACCGTGGTGGACGCCTACCTCTCCCCCATCCTGCGCCGCTATGTGGAGCAGGTGGCGGGGCAGCTGAACGGCGTCCGCCTGATGTTCATGCAGTCGAACGGCGGCCTGACCGACGCGCGCTGGTTCCAGGGCAAGGACGCCATCCTGTCCGGCCCCGCGGGCGGCATCGTCGGCGCCGTGCGCACCGCGCGCATGGCAGGCTTCGACAAGGTCATCGGCTTCGACATGGGCGGAACCTCCACCGACGTGTCGCACTACGCCGGGGAGTATGAGCGCGCCTTCGACACGGTGGTGGCCGGCGTGCGCATGCGCGCGCCCATGATGCACATCCACACCGTGGCGGCCGGCGGCGGCTCCGTCTGCTTCTTCGACGGCGCCCGCTTCCGCGTGGGGCCGGAGAGCGCCGGGGCCAACCCCGGCCCGGCCTGCTACCGCCGCGGCGGCCCGCTGACGGTGACCGACTGCAACGTCATGGTCGGCAAGCTGCACCCGGACTTCTTCCCGCACGTCTTCGGTCCGGACGCGGACCAGCCGCTGGACGCCGACGTCGTCCGCCGCAAATTCGCCGAACTGGCCGCCGAGGTGAACGAGTCGCTCGGCACCGAGATGACGCCGCATCAGGTCGCCGAGGGCTTCCTGAAGATCGCCGTGGACAACATGGCGAATGCCATCAAGAAGATCTCCGTCCAGCGCGGCTACGACGTCACGCAATACACGCTGAACGGCTTCGGCGGCGCGGCGGGCCAGCATGTCTGCCTCGTTGCCGACGCGCTGGGCATGAAGAAGGTCTTCCTGCACCCGCACGCGGGCGTGCTGTCCGCCTACGGCATCGGGCTGGCCGACACGGTCGCCATCCGCGAACGCGCGGTGGAGGCCCGCCTCGACGCCGCGCTCGCCGATGAACTGGCCGAGACGCTGGCGGTGCTGGAGGGTGAAGGGCGCGTTGAACTCGCCCGGCAGGGCGTGCCCGACAACCGTCTGGTCGTCCACCGCAAGGCGCACATCAAGGTGGAGGGCTCCGACAGCCCGCTGATCGTCGATTTCGGCCCGCTCGACGCGATGACGGCGGCCTTCGAGGCCGCGCACCGCCAGCGCTACGGCTTCATGATGGAGGGCAAGGCGCTGGTTGTGGAGGCCGTGTCGGTGGAGGCCGTGGGCCGCACCGAAAGCGCCGATGACCAGGATCTGCCCAACGTCACCGGCGCCCTGCCGCGCCGCCTCGCCACGCTGACGGTCCACACCGGCGGCCAGGACCGCGAGGCCCCGGTCTACGATCGCGACCTGCTCCAGCCCGGCAACCGCATCACCGGCCCGGCCGTCATCAAGGAGAAGATCGCGACCACCGTGATCGAGCCGGGCTGGATCGCGGAGGTGACGCGCAAGAACCACCTCGTCCTCACCCGCTACGAGGAGCTGCCGCAGCGCGTGGCGGTCGGCACCCAGGCCGACCCGGTGATGCTGGAGGTCTTCAACAACCTCTTCATGTCCATCGCGGAACAGATGGGCTTCACGCTGGAAAAGACCGCCTATTCCGTGAACATCAAGGAACGGCTGGACTTCTCCTGCGCCCTGTTCGACGCGGCCGGCGGCCTGATCGCCAACGCCCCGCACATGCCCGTGCACCTGGGCTCCATGGGCGAGAGCGTGCGCGCCATCGTGGAACAGCGCCAGGGCGCGATGAACCCCGGCGACGTCTACATGCTGAACGACCCCTACCACGGGGGCACGCACCTGCCGGACATCACCATCATCACCCCGGTCTTCGACGATGCCGGGAATGAGGTGCTGTTCTACGTGGCGTCGCGCGGGCATCACGCGGACGTCGGCGGCATCACCCCCGGCTCCATGCCGCCGGACAGCACGACCATCGACCAGGAAGGCGTGTTGCTCGACAACATCCTGCTGGTGGAGCGTGGCGAGTTCCTGGAGGACCGGGTGGTGGAGCTGTTCACCACCGGCCCGCACCCCGCACGCAACGTCGCGCAGAACCTGGGCGACCTGAAGGCTCAGATCGCCGCCAACGAGCAGGGCGTGCAGGAGCTTCGGCGCATCGTCGCGCAGTTCGGGCTCGACACGGTGCGCGCCTACATGCGCCTCGTCCAGGACAACGCGGAGGAACAGGTCCGCCGCGTCATCGACGTGCTGACCGACGGCGAGTTCGTGCAGGAGCTGGACAACGGCGCGGTCATCAAGGTCCGGATTTCCATCGACAAGGACAACCGCTCCGCCACGGTGGACTTCACCGGCACCAGCCCGCAGCTGACCAGCAACTTCAACGCCCCTACGGCGGTTTGCCGCGCGGCCGTGCTCTACGTCTTCCGCACGCTGGTGGACGACGAGATCCCGATGAACGAAGGCTGCCTGAAGCCCATCGAGATCATCATCCCGCCCGGCACCATGCTGTCGCCCAGCTACCCCGCCGCGGTGGTGGCCGGCAACGTGGAGACCAGCCAGTGCATCACCGACGCGCTGTACGGCGCGCTGGGCGTTCTGGCGTCGGCCCAGGGGACGATGAACAACACGACCTTCGGCAACGAGCGCTACCAGTATTACGAAACGGTCTGCGGCGGCTCCGGCGCCGGCCCCGGCTTCGACGGGACGGACGCGGTGCACACCCACATGACCAACTCCCGCCTGACGGATCCGGAGGTGCTGGAATGGCGCTTCCCCGTCCTGCTGGAAAGCTTCCGCATCCGCCGCGGTTCGGGCGGGGCGGGGCGCTGGCGCGGCGGCGACGGCGTGGTGCGGCGCCTGAAGTTCCTGGAACCGATGACGGCGGCCATCCTGTCCAACCACCGCCGGATCCCTCCCTTCGGCCTGAAGGGCGGCGAACCCGGCCAGATCGGCCGCACCTGGGTCCAGCGTACGGACGGCGCCGTGGATGAACTCGGCCCCCAGGACAAGACCTCCATGGGCGAAGGCGACGTCCTTGTGGTCGAAACCCCCGGCGGCGGCGGATTCGGGGAGGTGTGACCAAGTCGCCTCTCCCCAGAGGGGAGAGGGAAAAATCACGGCATCGGCAGGGCCGGGGCGTCGGGTTTCGGCGCTTCCCGGCCTCCGCCCCGCTCCGCGGGCGCATCGCCCTCCACCGTTCCCGCCGCGGCCTTCGGCCGGCCCTCATGCAAGCCCTCATGCAAACGGGCCATCAGCACGCGCTGGCTCTCGATGACGCGGTGCTTGAACGATCCCAGATGCCGGCGGGCGTCGAACAGCAGGCTTCCCTTCTCGACGATGGTGCGGTGGGCGACGGTGCCGCCGAAGCCCAACATGAATTGCAGGCGCTGGCGGCTGGTGACGCCGTCGAAGTCGAAGCGCAGGCCGCGCTCCTGCGCGTCGCGGATGCCGTGCCAGACCAGCAGGCTGACGGCGCCCAGCTCGGCCGAACCCCGGTTGCGGGTGGACAGGAAGTAATAGTAGTCGGTCTCGTCCCAGACGAAGAACACGGCGGCGTGCAGCACCCCGCGCCAGTCGAAAGCCGCCAGGATGCGCCCGCGCCCGCGCTTGTCCGCCGCCTCGTGCAGCCGTTCGACCTGGGCAAGGTCGACATAGGACGCGGCACCGTCCAGATTCTCTTCGTAGAAGGTCCGGAAGGCGGAGGCGGGCAGGGCTACGACGCTCAGCCGTTCCTGCGCGCGCCGGATCACGTTGCGGGTCTTGTCGCGCATTTCGCCCCAGGCGTCGAAGCCCCGACGGTGGGTGTCGATCAGGATGGTGTGCAGCAGCCGCGTGCGGAAGCCGTTCATCTGCCAAGCCAGCGCGTCCGGGCTGTCGGGGCCGAGCACGAAATGGGTGAAATGCGCGCTCGGCAACTGCTCCACGATGTCCGACACGATGGCCAGCGTCTTGCGGTTCAGGGACTCGTTCTTCTTGCCGTCCACGGAAATCACGGGGTGCAGCACGCGCGTCAGCGGGGGTGCTCCGCAGGCCGTCATCCCCTGCGCCTTGAAGGTCCCGTAAGGCAGCCAACCGAAGACATGCCCGCCCTTTTCCGCAACGGCGGTCCCCCAGTGCCCGCGGGACACGACGTCAAGCCACCAGCCTTCGTGGAAGATCGTGCTGTGCATGCGGTCGCTTTCCTTCTCCGGCGTGCAAGGTTGCACGAGGTAAACAGCGCGGCCTGGGAAAAGAGCCGCAAGGGAATGCGTCTGCTATGTCTTCAAACTATTTTGTTAGTCGTCAAATCTTCGCGGATGGCGGGAAGTCCTAACGGTTCGCCCAGTTAACACCATCAAAACGGGGTGGCAATTCTTCATGCGGATGCCCTCCGGCGCGACGGCGCATGTCCGATATCGCAGGCCGGCGCGCCCAGAAAGGGGTGCCGCGCCCGTCTCCGCCCGACCCGAACGGACCGCGCCCCCCGCTGGCCGCGCCCAGATTGTCAATTCGGGGCTGTTCAATGGAGGTGCCAAATATTTGTCCGGGCATTTGTGGGTTGCGCAGGCGCGGCTTGCCAGCACCACCGCACGGCTTTAGCCTCCGTGGTGCTACCAATGATGCCAACACAAACACCCGCAGGGGAGACTTCGTCCATGTCCGTCGTTCCCACCGCCCAGCCTCGCGTCGCCTTCACCGACGAGATGAAGGCCGAGTTCAAGGCCCTGCTCGGGGACCGGTTCAGCACCTCCGCGGCGGTGCGCGAGCATCACGGCAAGGACGAGTCCTACCACCCCAACTTCCCGCCCGACGGCGTGGCCTTCGCTACCTCCACCGAGGAGGTCAGCGCCATCGTCACGATCTGCGCGAAGCACAAACTGCCGATCATCCCCTTCGGCACCGGCACCTCGCTGGAAGGCGGCGTGGCGGCGCTGGCCGGCGGCATCTGCATCGACGTGTCGGGCATGAAGGAGGTGCTGCGCGTCAGCCCGGAGGATCTGGACGTCACCGTCCAGGCCGGCGTGACGCGCAAGCAGTTGAACGAGCATCTGCGCGACACCGGCCTGTTCTTCCCCATCGATCCGGGCGCCGACGCCTCGCTGGGCGGCATGGCCTCCACCCGCGCCAGCGGCACCAACGCCGTGCGCTACGGCACCATGCGCGAGAATGTGCTGGGCCTGACCGTGGTGCTGGCCGACGGCCGCGTCATCAAGACCGGCGGCCGCGCCCGCAAGTCGGCGGCCGGCTATGACCTGACCCGCCTGTTCGTCGGCGCCGAAGGCACGCTGGGCATCATCACCGAGGTGACGCTGCGCCTCTACGGCATTCCGGAGGCCATCTCCGCGGCCGTCTGCCCGTTCAAGGACATCCGCGGCGCCGTCGACACGGTGATCCAGACCATCCAGTCCGGCATCCCCGTCGCCCGCATCGAGCTTCTGGACGAAGTCCAGATGGACGCGGTGAACAAGTATTCGAAGCTGAACTACGCGGTCGCCCCGACCCTGTTCTTCGAATTCCACGGCACCGCCGCCGGCGTGAAGGAACAGGCCGAGATGGTCTCCGCCATCGCGGCCGAGCATGGCGGGACGGAATTCTCCTGGGCGACCCGGCCGGAGGACCGGTCCAAGCTCTGGCAGGCCCGCCACGATGGCTACTACGCCGCGCTGGCGCTCCGCCCCGGCTCCAAGGGCTGGCCGACCGACGTGTGCGTGCCGATCTCGCGCCTTGCCGACTGCATCCTGGAGACCAAGCAGGACATCGCCGAATCCTACCTTCTGGCCCCGCTGGTCGGCCATGTGGGCGACGGCAACTTCCACCTCGTCTACGTCGTCGATCCCGACAAGCCGGAGGAACTGGCCGAGGCCAAGCGCCTGAACGACCGCATGGTGGATCGCGCCCTGGCCATGGGCGGCACCTGCACCGGCGAGCACGGCATCGGCTACGGCAAGATGGAGTTCCTGGAAAAGGAAGCCGGCGACGCCTTCGCCGTCATGGGAGAATTGAAGCGCGCCTTCGACCCGCACAACCTGATGAACCCGGGCAAGGTCGTCCGGGTGTGAGGATTTGAACCACAGAGGCACAGAGACACAGAGGTTGTGGGACTCAAAGATCCGGTGTGGCGCATCCGGACCTCTCTGTGTTTCCGTGTCTCTGTGGTTCAATCCTCAAAGCCACTCGGACCCGTCACCAACCTGCGCGGATCGGCCGCAACCGGTATCCTTCTTTCGAACGAGGTTGTCTCGCCGGGCGCTTGCTCCCGGCGTATGATGTGTTAAGAGGTATTGGGTCGGGTGCGCTGCAGCAGCCGGCTTCCCCGGCGCAATGGCGCCAAGGGCCAGAGAACAAGGGAAGGATAGCCGCATGACCAACCAGTCGGGTTTCCAGGATGCGCCGCCGGATGAGGGTTCGGGCTTCACCGCCGACCAGGAGAGCGCCATCCGTATCCTCGCCAACAGCCTGCACCGTCTGAACGACGCGGTCGTGAAGGCCGTCGAGGCCGGCGTGACGGTCGAGTTGATGCGGACCGCCCGGTACCACAACACCTCGGGCAACTGGGGCGACCAGCTCACCCCGGTGATCCGCAGCAAGTAAGCGGCTGCTCCGACCCCATCGGAAAGGCCCTTTCCTCCAACCGGAGGAAGGGGCCTTTTTTGTGCCGCTTCCGCGGAAACGCGTGCGGTGCGGAACCGCTGCCGCCTTCGTTGGTTCCTGTCCAAGGTGCATTGCATGGCGCGCGCTGGATGGGGCGCACCGCACGGAGGGCAAGGCCATGAACGACGCTCAGGACGAACCGGTGGGCGACCGCGAAGCCATTTGGCGCATCCACAGCCTGTCCGAACCGACCTTCACCGACCTGACGCACGGGATCTTCCTCGGCGTCGTCTGGTCGGCGCTGCTGTGGGCGCCGATGTTCATCAGCGCCCTGTTCTGAGGGCCCGCCCTATTTTCTAGGCCCCGTTCAAGTCCCCCTCAGGCCGCATTCGCCGTCCGCAACAGGCCGCGGATGCGCGCGGCAAGCTGGTCGGGGGTGAACGGCTTCGGCAGGACGGCCGTGTCGGCCCCCAGCCCGGCCAGTGACTCCGGGCTGTAGCCGGAAATCAGAAGCACCCGGATGTGCGGCCAGCGTTCGTGCACCCGGCGGGACAGGTCGATTCCCGACACGCCGTAGGGCATCACGACGTCGGACACGATGGCGTCGAATCGCGCGTCCTGCTCCAGCAGTTCCAGCGCGGCGGCGCCATGGTCGGCGGTCAGCACCTCGAACCCCTCCTGCGTCAGGCCCTCCACGGTGGCCATCAGGACCAGCGCGTTGTCCTCCACCATCAGCAGCCGCACCGGCTTCGAGTCGCCGGGCGCGGCCACCGGCGCCGGGGCGTTCACGGTGGGGAGCTTGTCGGTGGCGGGCAGGGTGATGCGCACCAGCGTGCCGCGTCCGGGCACGCTTTCGATCGTGGCGGTGCCGCCGGACTGCCGGGCGAAGCCGTAAACCATCGACAGGCCGAGCCCGGTGCCCTTGCCGTCGCCCTTGGTGGTGAAGAAAGGTTCGAAGGCGCGGGCGGCGACCTCCGGCGGCATGCCGGTGCCGGTGTCGGCGACTTCCAGAACGATGGTCCGGCCCCGCCCGATGGTCCCGGTGCCTTCGCCTTCGCTGTGCCCGTCGCCATCCTCCGGCGTGCCGGCCCGCGACGTGATGCGCACGCGGCCGCCGTTGGGCATGGCGTCGCGGGCGTTCACCACAAGATTGAGCACCGCCAGTTCCAATTGCACCGGATCGACCTCCACCGGCAGGGGCGCGGGGGCTAGGTCCCAGTCCAGGGCGATGTCGGCCCGTATGGATCGTTCCAACAGGTTGCTCATCTGCCGCAGGCTGTCGGTCAGGTCCACGACCTTGGGGTCCACCGCCTCCTGCCGGGAAAAGGCGAGCAGCTGGCCGGTCAGCGTCTTCGCCCGCTCCAGCGCGGCGCGGGTCCCGTCCATGTAGCGGGCGCCGTCCTCCGGCAGGTGGCGGGCCATCAGGTGCAGGTTGGCCAGCGCGGCGGTCAGCAGGTTGTTGAAGTCGTGGGCCACGCCGCCGGTCAGCTGGCCCAGCGCCTCCAGCTTCTGCGACTGGCGCAGCGCGGCTTCCAGGTTTTCGCGGTTGCGGACCTCCTGGGCCCAGCGGCGGCGCGCGGTCGCTTCGCTCTGGGCGCGCCGCAGCGCCAGCCAGCTGATGCCCGCCAGCGCCAGGGTCGCGGGCAGCGCAAAGGCGGCGTAGAGCATCATGTTGCGCCGCCAGACCGCCGTGATCTCGCTCTGCGGCACCCCATAGGCCACATAGACGGGGTAGGGCGCGACCCGCTTGAAGGCGAACAGCCGTTCGATGCCGTCGTTCTGGCCGACGCTGCGGTAGAAACCCTCGGACTGGCCCGCGGCGGCGGCGCGCAGCAGCCCGTTGCCGGGCTGAAGGCGCACCGGCGTGCGCTCCGCCATGTCGGGAAAGCGGAACAGTATGTTTCCGTCGTCCCGGACGATGGAAATGGACTCGGAGCCACCGGACACGACGCGGCTGTAGAAGGCGTTGAAGTAGTCGGCCTTCACCGCGGCGACCAGCGCGCCGTTGAAGGCTCCGTCGGGGCCGCCCGGCCCGCTGCGCCGACGGCTGACGTTGAATTGCCGCGTTCCGCTCTTGCGGCCGATGACCGCGCCGCTGATGAAGACGCCGGCGTCGCGCTCCTTCAGCTCCTGGAAATACTCGCGGTCGCCGACGAACAGCGGATCCAGCGGAAAGGCCCGGCTCAGCGACCGGGTGCTTCCCTGCGGATCGACCACCGCGATGACGCCAAGCTGCGGCAGTTCGTCGACCATGGTTTTCAAGTACAGGTGCAGCGGCTCCGACTGCGCGATGTCGTTCCACTCCATGGCGCGCGCACGTTCGTCCACGCGGTCGAGCACCTGCTGCACGGTGTCGAAGACCTTGTGCATGTGCTCGTGCAGAACCTGCACGGTCTTGTGCATGGTCCGCTCGGTCTCCGCGACCACGACGCGATATTCGCGCCACGCGATTCCGGCGAACAAAAGCAACGGCACGAGCACCGACGCCGCGAGGAGCACACGCAGCAGGCGCAACATTCGGGCCGATTCATTGGCCAATGATTCGAGAAATCGAGCAGGCATAACCAGAAAAAGACGGAGCCAGGACAAGGCGGGACGCCGTCCGGGACGGCCGCCACCGACGTGAACAAGCTATGCCGTTACACGTCAGCCGGGGCAACCTGCACTTTCCGGCAAGGCTATGGCCTTTAGGATAGTGTGAACACCTTTTCGCATCAGGGCTTTATTAAAGCACCTGGAACAGCTGCCGTTTGTGCGACGTCCTTCGGCAGATGGGGCACAGCGCCTCCCCGGCGCCGGGATGGGCGGCCGGCAGGCGTGCCGTCACCCCGCAGGACGGGCAGCGCTGGGCGCGCAGCGGCACCACGCTCTGGCGGCGCGGGGCCAGCCGTTCCAGGATCAGCGCGCCGGGCCGGCAGACGTCCACGCACAGGCGGCAGCCGGTGCAATCCTCCGCGGCGATGCGGAAGGCGGGCGGGTCGTCCGCCATGCGGATGGCGCCGGTGGGGCACAGCCGCGCGCAGCTGGCGCAGCCTTCGCAGACCGCCGAATCGATGGAGGGCACCCAGGGCCAGGGCTGGCTGTCCGCCAGCCGCCCCGCCGCCGGCTGCGGCAGCATGCGGCCCGGCGGGCGTGGCGCAGAGGATACCGTCCCCTGAGACGCCGGACCTTGGGAGTCCATCTTGGCCTGGGGGGAGCCGCGGCGGCTGGACAGGCGGAGCAGCCCGCGGCGGCTGATGCCGGCCGTATCCTGTGTCTGCTCTGCCTTGATTTGCTTTGCCTGAATCCCGCCCACAGCCTCTGGGTCGGGCGTGGTGTCGAAGGCCAGATGGGCGCGCCAGGGGATCACGGAGCGGCGCGCCAGCAACAGCGGCGGCAGGCCGCGCCCTTCCAGCAGCACGTTCAACTCCTCCACCGCGCGCTCCAGCCGGACGGCGGTGGAACTGCCGGTGGGGCAGGCAGCGCAGGTCCCGCGCGTGATGACCATGCGCCGCATCCCGTCGGCATAGAGTGCCGCGAGGTCGGTGAGGCTCAGCACGTTCAGGCAGGGCAACACCCCTTCCACCCGTTCCTCGTCCCCGCCTTTTCCCCCGTCCGGGCTGTTGCGCAGCCCGGTCTGGGAGCAGGCGGCGAACACGACTGTCTGCCCGGCTGTCTGCCCGGCCAGCCGTCGCCGGGCGACGCGGTGGCCGTGAGTGATGACCGATTGCGGGCAGGCTGGGGCGCACAGGCCGCAGCCGTCGCAGGATTGCACGTCCAGCGACACGCCGTCCTCGTCCACCGTCCAGGCGCCGCGCGGGCAGGCATCGGCGCAGTTGCGGCAGCTTGCCACCACGGCCTTGTGGTGCACGCAGCGTTCCGCCGCGATGGCCGGCAAGGCGCCGAAGGCGTGGTGCGAGGTCGGTGGCTGGAACGTGGATGCGGTCACCCGCAGGCTCCCTTTCTCCGGCCCCCCGGAGCGTTGTCGGCGTTCATCTGGCCAGCTTTCGTCTCGGTGACGGCCGGGCGGGGCAGGTCGAAGGCCTGCGCCAGCAGGTCGCGCAACACGTCCAGATAGGCCCCTGTCAGCAGCGCGACACCCGCGAAATACGGCGTGCGGCACCGTGACGCAACCCGCCCGCAGAAGGCCGGGATCCAGCGCAACGGGTGCTGGTCGAGGAAGGACGCCGCGTCCTCCGCCTGTCCACGCTCCAGCAGATCGGCCAGGAAATGCAGTTCCAGCACCAGGTGGTCGGGGTCGCGCGGGTCGTCGGTGACGACGCCGAAGCGGCGGTGCCAGCCCTTCACCTGGAACATCGCCTCCTGCCGCCGCATCGGCTCGTCATGCACCCAGACGGACTCCATGGGGCAGGCGCGGTAGGCGTTGGTCAGGTGGATCGCCGCGAAATCGGCGGCCAGATCGTCCAGCGACGCCGCGTCGACGGGGCGGGGCAGGTCCGCCACCAGTTCCGCGATCAGGGCCATGGCCTGGACGGCGTCCGCGCGGTCGAGCGTCAGGCCGAAAAGGTCCTGGAGGGGCTGCTCGCGCAGCTCCTCCAGGAGTTCGGCGGTCGGTTCCCGGTCGTGCAACCGCGCCAGCCGGCGCAGGTCGGCTGCCGCCGCCCGCCCGAACTGGACGACCACCGGGGACGCTCCGGCAACAGGGGAGGCGATGGAGGGGTCGATCGGGGTCAGTCCGTCCACGCGCATGCTCCTTCAAAGGAAAGCCCCTCCCCCGGCCGGGGCGGGGGAGGTGGAACCGCCTCAGCTCTCGATCCTGCCCTTCGGGTGCGCCACGAAGGCGATCGACGGGTTGGTCAGCTCCGGGTTGGCCATGTTCCGCACCTGCCGGACCACGCGCTCACCCGGCCCGACCGCCTTGGTCGGGTGGGATCCGTCGCGGATCTTGTCGATGGGGCCGATGTCCAGCACGCGCATCATGCAGCCCATGACGCAGTAGGGCTTGCGCCCGGCGTCGATCTCGTCGACGCACAGGTTGCACTTCATCACGGTGTTGCTGATCGGGTCGTACTGCGGCGCGCCGAAGGGGCAGGCGGCCTCGCAGCGGCGGCAACCGATGCACAGGCTGCTGTCGATGTCGACGATGCCGTCCTTCTGGCGCTTGAAGATCGCGCCGGTCGGGCAGGTCGGCAGGCAGGCCGGCTCCGCGCAGTGGTTGCAGGACATGTTCACCTTGTAGGCGAACACCTCCGGGAACGTGCCGCCCTCCACATACATCACGCGGCGGAATCGCGGCCCCGGCGGCAGGCCGTTCTTGTCCTTGCAGGCGATCTCGCAGGCGCGGCAGCCGATGCAGTCCACGTTGTTGTGGACGAAGCCCAGTTGCATGTCCGGCTTCACCGGCGTGTAGGTCTGGCGCTTGCGCTCGGCCGCCGCCACCTGGATGCGGGCCTTCTTCTCTTGGTCCATCGAATTCCGGTCCATCTCTGGCGGCCCCCCTTACGTGCTGCGGCGGAACACATGCGCCCGCGATGTGGCGAGCTGGTCCCACCCCGGCCGGTGGTTCAGGCCGGTCTTGCGCAGGCCCACCAGGATCGTGTTGTAGGCGAAGCCGCCCGCAGGGCTCGGCTCATCCAGCGTCAGCACGTCCGGGTTGCCGGCGCGGTCCACGCCGTTGTCGTCCAGGTCCAGCCACGCGCCCTCGTGCACCACCACGACGCCGGGCATGACGCGTTCGGTCACATAGGCCGGCAGCACCATGCGGCCGCGGGCGTTGTAGACCTCCACCGTGTCGCCGGTCTTGATGCCCAGCGCCTTGGCGTCGGCCGCGTTGATGGTGACCTCCTGGTCGTAGGTCTCGCGCAGCCAGGGGATGTTGTTGAAGATGGAGTGCGTGCGCCAGCGGGGGTGCGGCGTCACCAGATGGTACGGGTGCTCCGCCCGCTTCTCCGTGTGGTTCAGGCTCTCGAACGGCTCGGTCCATTTCGGGATGGACGGGATGGGATAGCCCCAGGCCGTCTTGGTCCAGTCGGTCACCTGGGCGAGCTGGGTGGACAGGATCTCGATCTTGCCGCTGGGGGTCTGGAAGGGGATGCCCTTCTCGATCTGGTCCTGGAAGGCGACGTGCGGGCGCGGCAGCTTGAACTTGTAGGAGCCGCGCTTCTTGAACTCCTCCCACGAGATGTCGGCGCCCTGGTGGTCGCGCACCCGGTCCCACCAGGCCGACAGATAGGCCTCGTCCACCGCGTCGTCGTGGTGGAAATACTCGCGGCTGGCGCGGGGGTTGTAGCGGTTGCCGAAGCCCAGTCGGTAAGCCAGTTCCGTGTAGATCTGGAAGTCGGTCTTCGACTCGCCCAGCGGCTGGATGACCTTCGGGCGGTGGATGTAGTAGTGGCCCTTGTACCAGGGCAGCGCCACGTCATGCCGCTCGAAATGGGTCGCCACCGGGAACAGCACGTCGGCGTACAGGCCGGACGGCGTGATGGTGCTGTCGTTGCAGACGACGAGGTCCAGCTTCCTGATGGCCTCGATCTGCTTGTTGATGTTGGGCAGCTGGTTGAACCAGTTCGACCCCTGCCAGAAGATGCCGCGGACGTTGGGGATGACGCCGTCCAGGTTGTCGCCACGCGGCCAGAGCCCGATCTCCTCCCGCTTCAGGTTCGGGTAGTTCAGGACCAGATGCGCCCAGCGGTCCGACTTGATGGAGGCGTACCAGACGTTGGAATATTCGTCGTAGGGATAGGCGACGCCCTCCGCGTGCCACGCCTTGCCCACGCCTTCCGCGCAGCCGCCCAGCTTGCCGATGTTGCCCGTGATGGCCTGCAACGCCGCGGCCATGCGGTTGTATTGCTCGCCGTTCGAGTTGCGACCCGGCGCCCAGCTGGCCTTCAGCGCCGCCGGCTTGGTGCGGGCGTACAGGTCGGCCAGCTTCACGATGTCGGTGGCCGGCACGCCGCAGATGGCGCTGGCCCATTCCGGCGTCTTCGGCTGCCCGTCGCGGGTGCCCAGGATGTAGTCCTTGAAGCTTTCCTGCCCCTGCGCCCACTGCGGCATCGTTCCCGCGTCCACGCCCTGGCAGAAGCGGTTGATGAAGTCCTGGTCGTGCAGGTTGTTCGTGAAGATGTGGAAGGCCATGCCGGCCATCATCGCCGCGTCGGTCGCCGGCCGGATCGGGATCCACCACGCGTCGTAGGCCGACGCGCTGTCCGAATATTGCGGGTCGATCAGCACGAAGCGGCAGCCGCGCTGCTTGGCCAGCCGCATGTAGTAGAAGGTGTTGCCGCCGTGGAAGGTGTAGGCCGGGTTCCAGCCCCACATGATGATCAGCTTGGAATGGGCGAAGGTGTCGTCCTCGTTCCCATCCTCGATGGTGCCGAAGGTCATGCGGCTGGAGAAGGTGGTCGCCTGATAGGACGGCACCGACCAACTCGACGTCCGGCAGCCGTACATGCCGAGGAAGCGGCCCAGCAGACCCTCGATCTGGTCGGACTTGTGCAGCACGCCGTAGGACGCGCCGGCGTAGCTCTGGTCGAGCAGCGCGTGCGGGCCGTACTTCTGCTTCAGGTCCTGCATCTTGCCCGCGACGTAGTCCAGCGCGGCGTCCCAGGAGGCGCGCTTGAACTTGCCCTCTCCGCGCTCGCCGACGCGGATCATCGGGTAGAGCAGCCGTTCCGCCGAATAGAGCCGCGAGCGGTAGGACCGGCCGCGCAGGCAGGCGCGCAGCTGGGGCATCTCCTCCGTGTCGTAGCCGTAGCCGCCCTGCGGCCCCTGGAAGCGTCCGTCGTCGGTCGACAGGCGGACGATCACGTCGCCCTTCTTGTGCGCCACCAGCATGTGGCGGCTGCCGCAGTTGTGGGCGCAGCTGGTCGGCACGGTGACCAGTTCGTCGTCGGTGGGGTAGGGGCTGTAGGCGAAGGCCTTGGCCTCCTCCGGCGCGACGGCGCGGAACAGGCTGGCGGTCGCGACGGCCCCGGCGGCGCCCTGGAGGACGCCGCGCCGCGAGACGTTCAGCGCGTTGCCCAGAACGGTCTGCGGATCCGGTGTCTTGCTGTCCAACGTCTTGTCCATGGGGGCGTTTCTCACGGTTTGGGCAGCGCGTAGCGCGGGTCGGAGGAGGTGGGGCGTCCCTTCGCCCAGTCCGGCGTTTCCTCCGGCATGCCGGGCCATGCATGGCGCGGGTAGGGGAAGCTGATCCGGTACCAGGCGCGCCCGCCGTGGCAGCCGTAGCAGGTGTCCGCGTTCTCGGTGGCGGCCTGCTCGATCGCCTCGGCCTTCAGGTAGGTGACCTTGTGCCGCTCGGTGCGGAAGCCGCCTTCCGGGCTGTGGCAGGATAGGCAGCCGTTGGGGGCGTCGGCGCTTTCAAGATCGCCGCGGACCTCGTGCCAGGGGCCGGACAGGCCTTCCATGTTCTGCCAGGGGAACTGGCCGTGGCACAGCAGGCAGGTCGTTTCCGGGTTCGTCTGCTTGCGCAGCGTGTGGCCGGCGTTGGCGCTGGTATTGGCGTTGGTCGGCGGCACCGGCGCTTCCTCGCGCGGGTTGGACCCCTGGTGGCAAAAGTTGCACGGCAGGTTCATCAGCCGCTCGGCCATGGCCGAGGTCAGGTGCCGGCGGTGAAAGGTGTCCTGCGCGCCGACGTAGGTGTCCAGCGTCTGGTACCAGGCCTGCGCCGTCGCGGCCTTCACCCCGGCGGGGGATGCGGCGCGGACGCTCGCCTGCAGGATTTCCTGGTGGCAGGCCAGGCACTGTTCGTTGGTGGCGGTGTCGATGGCCGGCTGGAAATGCAGCGGGTTCCACAGCGCCTTGCCGTAGTCCGGCTCGCCCGACGCGCTCTGCACGGCCGCGGGGTAGGCGGAGCCTGCCGCGGCCTTGGCCGCCACGGGCGCCGCCTGGGGCACCGCTGCCTGGGCCGCTGGAGCAGGGGCCGGGGCCGGGGCGGCAGCCGGAGCGGCGGCCACGAGGGCCGGCGTGTCGGGCTTTGTCGGGGCCGGCGGG
>Ga0065721_10005657_pt1 | contig 24045 bp, 16 predicted proteins | sample Mesricmetagenome_FD_59108 | JGI IMG/M metagenome (GOLD analysis project Ga0065721, IMG submission 59108) | Mesophilic microbial community from rice straw/compost enrichment Sample: eDNA_1 v2 (version 2) | ecosystem: Engineered > Solid waste > Grass > Composting > Bioreactor | place: USA: Davis...
GATGCGCGGGGCCATTTCCATTGAAGTCCCGAGTTGCCAGCCAGGTCCCGGCGCAAGTCCGGAAATCGCGACGGAACTGATAGACCCGTTCTCCGACGAGAAGCGTATTGCTGGTTCCATCCACAATGTCCCGGAACTGGATGTTGCTATTCTGGAAGAATGCACCTACTCCTCCTGTTGTTCCGTTCTGCGGATCGGTTGGACGCTGAGTCCGAATCAGTGCGATGTTGTTGACCGCAATGTAATTCGTGACCCCGAGGAAATAGTTGGTCCCGTTTGCAGCGAGTTTATATCCGTCGACGACATGGACTTTCGGAGCGTTTCCTTCTGATGCACACCGAAACGATTGTTCGGATCTCTGCATGACAGGGCGTGTCGTATCGTCGATCATATTGTCAATCGGCGTCCGGGGGCCTACCTGCAGCTGGTTATAGACATTTCCGAGGTCAATAAAGGGGAGGATCATTGCCGTCCATGCCCAGTGGCCCCCATCATCAACGACATCCGGATTACGGACAAATCCCGGTGGCAACATGCCGTGTACGTCCACATAGTTGTGCATTGCCAATCCGATCTGTTTGAGATTGTTTCTACATTGTGAGCGTCTAGCTGCTTCGCGGGCCTGCTGAACTGCGGGAAGCAGCAGGGCAATCAGAACCGCGATGATCGCAATCACCACGAGGAGTTCAATGAGTGTGAAGCCAGATTTACGTCGATTCTGGAGCATATGATTCCCCATGTCGCGGAAGAAAAAATGGTGAAATGTTGACAAAACGGGAGCAAATGACAGTGGCGAACGCCCGTCATAAATCGAAGTGATGATTTCAATCAGAACACGGAAGTGTTCGGGATTATGTCTGTGTCGAATGCTATTCGACGGTGAACTCCGGAAGTCCGGCGATAAAGACAGGGTCAATAATCACATCTTTGTGATTATTGGCATCTTCAATAAAAAGGCCTTCGACTTCGGCACCCGGAGGGTACCCGAGGTCAGAGAGGTCAATTCCGACAGCGAGTGCGTAAAACGGGAGCGCCATGCTCCCCCCCTTTACGGAACGAAGCGTACTAAAGTCTTCCAGGCTGCGGACCGGGGATTCAAAGCGATAAACGCGAAATGGTGCGACCTTTTTGGCACTCTGAGAGTTGAGTGTGATGTCAAAGCAGTGGATGGTGTGCGAGCGAAGGCCTTCACCCGAATGTAATGGGCTCACTCGAAAGTGATCCCCTTCCAGTGGATACACGACCGACTGCACATCAAATAGAACGACGTCAGGTCCAGGACTATTCTTGACAGGAGTCTTGAACCGAATCGCCAGTCCGCTCCGTTTGGCATAGTCTTCAAATGGAAAGGGAGAGGTATCCAGTTTGTTATTGGGATTTCCGAAGTTAATTAATCCGGTTGTTAATGCCCGGTCTTCCGTCAGGAACTCGAGCGGGTTATCCGGCAGGTCGATGTCAGACAGGACATTAGATGAATTGGACGCTGATCGGAAGTGAATGACTTCGATGCCGATCATCTCGTCGACGGTGTATGTTTGGGGGATGCCACCTCGTTGGACCGTCACACTGATCAGGTCCCGGACAGCATCTGTCTGACCCACCGATTCCGCTTCATAAGAGATCACACGATCCGGCAATTGATGGCGGTATTGTTGAGGATCGAACCTGATTGGATGCAAAGTCCCTGCTTCAGCGGCGTATCGATTTGCTTCACCGGATGTCAGCAGCTTCGGAGAATCGAGATCCCCCAGAGGGTGAACTTCCGCCGCCCCTTCTAGGACCTGAACATCCGAGTTCCCCTCGTCATTCACCTTAACGGAAAAGCGGGTCCCCAGATCGATGACCTTGCTTCGCGGGGTGAGGACTTCGAATCCTTTGGCGGTTTCTGGAGCATGAACTGAACAGTTACCGTTCTTAAGCTCCATCCGTTCTGCGGATCTCGCGGTGAAGACGGCAGGACCTTCAATGATTGCCGTTGCGCCGCAGGAAAAATGAAGCTCAAGCATCCCTTTGGCCAGGGTGTATTCATGATTGAGCTGTAGTGGAGCACCCAACTCCGGAATCATGTCGCGCAGAAGTTCCGCTCTGGAAAAATTGACCAGTCGAACAGCGGGGACGTCGTCCTTGTTCAAGTGGCCTTCATCTGGTTTTTCTGCAGACCGATTGGCGGTCAGTGGATTGGTGCCGTCTGCTTTGTGCTCGGCTGTGATGGGAACAGGCTGTGGCTGCTGCGGTCGAATAGGGAGAAAAAATGCACCAAAGACTGCAGCGGCTGCGAGAAAAGAGGCCGGCCACAGGATGTTCCAACGGAACGGGCGGGCCAACCGTTCCGCGGGAACTCCTATGGTCGGATCTCTCTTGATGCTGTCCGTCAGTGGATCAAGCTGGGGCTGAATGGAATTGGCACGTTTTAACGCAAGATCAAGATCGATGTGAGCAAAGTACTGAGCACGAGCCTGTGAGTGCGCGGTCAGCAGTTCTTCAAGTCGCTGGTGTCGTTCGGGGGAGATGGTCCCGGTCAATAATTCATTGATGAGAGCGTCGAGCTCATCTCGGGAAAATGAAGGATTCATGAGAGTTCCGCTCCTGCTTTTCGTTGAATGCAATCCAGCAGGAGCCGACGAACCCGGCTCAACCTGTTGTAAACCGTCTGCAATGCCAGACCCGCAGACTCAGCATAGCTTTTCATGCTTTGCCCTTCTTCGTATGCAGCACGGACCAGCTCGCGGTGTGATTTGGGAAGCGATCCCAGACATCCCTGCAGGACGGGAAGAAGATCAACTCCGCTTTCGATGTTATGGATTCGCTCATCCGCGAGAGTTGTCATCAGGTCGGAGTTAAACTGCATTCGGGTCCGATGGGAGGAACGAAGAAAGTTCCGGACTTCATAGAAGGCAATGCCACATCCCCACGACAGGAAGCTCCGCTCGGGCTCGAAGGTCGAAAACTTCCTCCACAGCAGAAGACTGACCCGCTGAAAGACATCTTCCGCGTCTGCCTGATTGGGAAGCAGAGAATAGATGTAAGCTGCCAGTCGTTCCCGATCGGCGGAAAACAGAGTCAGAAACTCCTCGTAACGATCGTTGGGATCGTTCGGAGTGGCGTCCAGCTTCGTCGACTTGTTCTGAAAACTCATGTGGATCAGTCTGCTCCTGTCATGTATCGTGCCCTGTTGATGGGACTTACCCCGGGAATTTGAAATTTTTATTTGCAGACAATCGGTTGTCCTGGCCCAGTGAGGGCGACGTCGTTTGTAAGTGTTGGTTGGTCATGTGGATGCGTTGATTCGAGCGAGTGTCTGGAATTCGTGATTGGAGCACCTGATTTTGAGTTTTGGCCCTGATCGGGACTTCCAGATCATTCACTGAGTAAATCTGGTGACGCTTGATTGCTCCCGGCACTGCTTGAAATGACGGATGGGAACAAGAGATAAAACAGGCAAATTTGTCATCCTGACAGGGCGGCCTGAGAAATGAGGGGGCGATGACTCGGACTTCCGATGCGGAGACAGGTCGCTATCCAGCAGCGTCCTTCATTGACCCGGTCAGTCTGATGCAGATTGAATCTCTCGAGCTGCGTGCTCGTGCCGTGATGGATGGATTTTTTGCAGGACTGCATCGGAGCCCCTCCCACGGGTTCTCGGTCGAGTTTACGGAGTATCGGGAATACGTCGCCGGAGATGACTTGCGGTATCTGGACTGGAGGCTCTTTGCGAGGAGCGACCGTTATTACATCAAGCGATTTGAGGAGGAGACGAATCTCCGATGTTACCTGCTTGTTGATAACAGCCAGTCGATGAATTTCGGCTCACTCGGATATTCCAAGGCCGATTACGCCAAGACACTGGCAGGGACGATTGCGTACTTCCTCCACCAGCAGCGAGACACAGTTGGACTGTTTCGATTTTCTGAGTCGCTTGATGAGGTGATCCCTCCAAGATATCGCCCGGGGCATCTTCGTCAGATTCTGATCGGGCTTGAAAAGCAACCGGAAGGGAAATCAACTGGTTTAGTCCCGGTTCTGGAGCAGGTGTCGTCTCATGTTCGCCGTCGGAGTCTGGTGATTCTCATTTCCGACCTGCTGGTGCCGCTCGAAGAGTTCGACTTGCAGCTGTCGTATTTACGGGCGTCCGGGTGCGACGTCGCACTTTTTCAGATCATGGACCCGGCTGAAGTCGAATTTCCGTTTTCGGAAGCAACTCTGTTCATCGATTCGGAATCAGGGCGGGAAATCTACGTCGATCCGGAAATTGCAAGGCACGAATATCGGATGCGCTTCCAATCCCACCTGAAGTCAATTACGGAGAGCTGTGAGCGGCTCGGGGTTCATCTCAATCAGGTCGTGATCAATACTCCATTAGAAGAGGTACTGCTGGATTTCCTGAAGACTCGCCTTCAGGTGATGCAGTCCAGACACCGTGCCTAGAGCAGTGGAATCACCGAAGTTTGCCGTCACCCAATTGGATGATCTCTTGCGGATTGCTCTGCTGTAATCTGCCGTCGAATGCAATCTCGAATCAGCTTGTGGAACGTGATGGGCACCGGGCAAAAAGGAAAGATGACCGCCGAAGGTTGTCGGCAGCCATCTTTCCTGTGTTGCTTTCGATGATGATCTGAAGAAACTCTGGTGAGCTACTTGTCTTCCGAAGGAGACTTCTTTTCTGTGCTCTCCGGTTTGCTTTTTTCCGGTTTCGCCGGAGTTTCAAAGCTGGTCTGCTCGATCACCATTTCCCGAGGGGGAGCCTGCTGAACAGCGATACTGGCCTGCGTCATCTGCTGGACCAGACGATTTGCAGTTGCTTCATCTGCCTTCGCCAGTTGCTCATCTCCATTAGCCCGGAATTGCTCTGCCCGCTTTCTGTACGCGTCAACGACTCGTTCATCGAAACGGCGAGCGGACTCGTAATCAGCAATGGCATCGCCAAACTGGGACATTTCAAAATGAGCATCACCACGCAGCGAGAAGATTTCTGATCGAGGCTCCTGCTTCAACGCTTCGGTGCAGTCTGCCACAACAGTCGCATAGTCGCCGGTGCTCATGGCCAGTTCGGCACGTCCGATCAGGGCGTTCAGATGTCCCGGAACCAGAGTCAGGGCATTCTGGAAGGAGTGTTTCGCTTCGTCATGCCGCGACTGCAACACCATATGACGTCCGCGAAGTGCCCAGGCATCTGCATCACGAGGCGAACGGGCAATTCGGGTATTCAGATCAGCGAGACGATTAAGCCACTGGACGTAAGCCATGTCTTTTGCCGCTGCGGCTTCATCACCGGCGGCGCGGTAGGCTTCGGCACGAAGGAGATAGTGCGGTTCCAGGTCGGGTTGAAGTTCAATGACTTTGGTCAGGTCGGTTGCAGCGTTCAGAGGTTGTCCGAACTTCATGTAAGCCCGAGCGCGATTGGTGAGGGCGTTCACATACCCAGGATCAATCTTGAGGACTTCTGTAAAAGCCTCGATCGCAGGTTCAAGCTGTTCAAGCTGCAGCAGTGCGAAACCACGATTGTTGTGTGCATCCAGATAGTCTGGTTTGAATCGCAGTGCGTTGTCGAAATCCTTGATGGCGAGATCATACTTCCCTTGGGCAACCGCAACGAGTCCGCGATTGTTGTAGGGCTGAACATATTCCAGATCCAGACCGATCGCATCGCTGAAATCGCGATCAGCTCGGTCATACTGTTTGGCGAGCAGAAGGAAGTATCCGCGGGTGTTCAGGTACTTGGCGTTATTCGGCTCGATCTGGATCGCAGATGACATGTCAGCGATGGCCTGTGCCAGAAGATTGGCTTCCGAGCAGAGAGCCGCCCTCCGAACATAAGCAGTGGCGCTTGTCGGATCGAGCGAAATGGCCTGTGTGAGAACCTGGATGGCTTCGCTGATCTTCTTTTCGCGAACAAGTTGCTCTGCACTGGCCAGAAGCTGGTCGTAGGTGACCTGACTGGCTGATGCAACGGCAGCGGCCCCGTCCGTCGAGACCTGTTCGGCTGTATCGGCAGGGTGGCTGTTACCACATCCCGATAAAATTGCTGCGAGACCAAACGCACTGATGTATCGCTTCATGACTCGTTCCAATCCCTTGGTTCGAGAGCCCGGCTGGGCCAGTTGATGACGGCCTGTATCCAAGATCTCACCGCACAGGGATTTTCTCTCCGTTCGAAAATCCCCAATCATTGTCGCTTGTGCTGTTAACACTGAATCCCGCACATGTCCTCCGGGCTGTCGCAGTCAGTGCTGCTGCAATGTGAAGCACGGATTTCTGGCAGGCGGGACATTTTCGAGTCGCAGATGGGGCGGATTCCAGCGGCAACCCAGCACAATCAGAAGGGACTTGTATCGGGATTTCAAAGAATTGGTCAACGTGATTTTATCAGACCACGTCGGAAACCCGGGCGCGATGCTGTTCTGTTGTCGTTGCCATTGGATTTGAGACGTTCAAAAAAAGAAGCAGCCACCGGACGGGCCTGACCGGTGGCTGCTCAGAGTTGCTGTCAGTGCGGGCCAACGCCGACAGCAAGAGTATTCTTGTCTTGTTTCGGAAGAACTTCAAGTGGAAAAGCTAAAAAATCGCACACGAATTATTTTTTCTGTAAGTTGTTTACTAATCCTTGATTAGTGGCATTTTTTGTGTCTTGGCGCAGAAATTTTTTTCAGAAGATTTTTTGAAATCGCAGGTTAAGACAGAAATATTTATTTTTGCTGTTATGAAAAATCAGAGTCTCAAAACAATTGTTGTGCACATTTGATCACAAACTGAAGCGTTTGGAATATGACGAATCTGCCGAATTGAACGTGGTGTGACTGAGGCGATAGTTCTGAAGAAGGTGATATTGTCGCCAGTGTCACAATGGCCTAGGTGCCCGGAGGGGTGTGGTAATAGTAGACATGTGTGAACGAGTTCTCTCTAAGTCCGCTCTAAGCTGGACGGATGTCGGCGAATTCCGATAGAAACGCCGCATTGCAGCGAGCGTGCTTCCTCCACCCCTCGTACCGGTGGTCACGCAGCTGGTGATTCCATTGCAGTCAGATTGATGTCCCTGTNACTCAACGACTTGAGACCGAAACCCCTCAGGCTGAAGCGGACAACAATNTGTTGCAGACTGATTGAAAGTGCAGCACCATGCAGGTTCAACTTCCCGATGGTTCCGTCAAAGAGTACCCCGCAGGGACCTCCGCTCTGGATATTGCGCGGTCGATTGGAGAACGACTCGCACAGGCGACCATCGCCGCTGAGATCAATGGTCAGATTGTCGATGCAACCCGTCCGCTGAACGAACTGACGGATCAGGATCCCATTCCCCTTCGCCTGCTGACAACTCGAGATAGTGCTGCCCTTGGAGTCCTTCGCCATTCCTGTGCGCATGTCATGGCCCGGGCTGTGATGCGTCTGTACGACGGAGTCGGCCTGGCGTTTGGGCCAACCACTGGAAATGGCTTTTATTACGACTTTGATCTGGCAACTCCGATTCGCGAAGAGGACTTTCCCCGCATCGAAGCGGAGATGGAGAAGATCATCAGGGAGGCGGAGCCATTCGAACGGTTTCATCTCGATCGTGAGGAAGCCCTTCAGTTTGTGAAAGGGATGAACCAGGAGCTGAAGGCGGAGCACATTGAGACCGGACTAAAGGATCACCCCAATCTCAGCTTCTATCGCCAGGGAGAATTTGTTGACCTCTGTCGCGGCCCGCATATTCCTGATGCAGGGCGGATCAAGGCGTTCAAACTGCTCAGCGTCGCCGGGTCGTACTGGAAGGGGGATGCCAACAACAAACAGCTTCAACGACTTTACGGAACTGCCTTTTTCGACAAGAAAGAGATGCAGGCATATCTGGATCAGGTCGAAGAAGCCAAGCGTCGGGATCATCGGCTTCTCGGACGCCAGCATCAATTGTTCACGATCTCGAACGACGTTGGTCAGGGGTTGTGCCTTTGGCTTCCCAAGGGGGCGACAATTCGTGCCCTGCTCGAAGACTTCATCAAACAGGAACTGCTGAGACGTGGGTATCAGCCGGTCTATTCTCCACATGTGGGCCGCGCGGAGCTTTATGAAACCAGCGGCCACTTCCCGTACTATCGTGATTCCCAGTTCGCTCCTATTTTCGGTCATCCCGCAGGGCAGCTGGTCGATTACTGGAAACAGTGTCTGACTGCCAATGAGCTGACATCTGCTCACGAGGCGGATTTCCTCGCTGCTGCCAAAGATATTGGCTGTCCATTCGAAGACTATCCCCTGTCGGGAACATCTCAGGACAAGCTGGCCTATCTGAAGAAATGGGAGCAATCGCAGGAGCGCTACCTGCTCAAGCCAATGAACTGCCCGCATCACGTTCAAATGTATCGAGCGCAGCCCCGGTCGTATCGTGACCTTCCTGTTCGGCTCGCCGAGTTCGGAACAGTCTATCGTCACGAGCAGTCTGGAGAGTTGAACGGCATGCTGCGAGTGCGCGGACTGACTCAGGACGATGCGCACCTCTTCTGCACTCCCGAGCAGGTGGAAGAGGAGTTCAAGGATACGCTCGATCTGGTGAAATATGTTCTGGCCAGCGTCGGTCTGGAAGATTACCGGGTCCAGTTGTCCAAGCGCGATCCCAATTCTGATAAATATGTTGGCTCACCAGAGCTGTGGGATCATGCGGAAGCAACCCTGAGAAAAGTGCTTCAGGAAAGCGGTCTCAACTTCACGGAATGCGAAGGGGAGGCTGCTTTTTATGGGCCCAAGGCGGACTTCATGGTGCGCGATGCCATCGGTCGGGAATGGCAGTTGGGAACGGTTCAGCTCGACTACAATCTTCCCGAACGCTTCAAGCTGGAGTATGTCGGTGCTGACAATGCCCCGCATCGCCCGGTGATGATCCATCGCGCCCCGTTCGGGTCAATGGAGCGATTTGTCGGAATGCTGATTGAGCACTTTGCAGCAGCATTTCCGTTGTGGCTCGCTCCGGAGCAGATTCGGATTCTCGGACTCAACGATGACATGATCCCCTATTGCGAGGAGGTTCAGGCTCGATTTCGGGCGGCCGGATTCCGGACCTCCATCGACCGGCAGTCTGCCAATGTGAAGAAGAAGATCCGGGATGCGCAGATTGATCTGGTCCCTTACATGCTGGTTGTCGGTCCGAAGGACCGCGATCAGGGGGGAGTCTCGGTTCGCGACCGGATTGACGGGGACCTGGGATTCATGACGATCGACGACGCGCTGCGGAAATTGACCGAGGAGCGTGATGGTCGTGTCATTCGACAAGTCGCCAAATCCAGTTTCAGCGGGTTCAGTTCCGGGGAAGGAACGCCTTCGGGCGAGGACTACTGACGCGAAGAAGGACCGCTGGCAGGAGCGTCCGGGGACATTGTCTTCCTCTTTTCAGTCGCGACCTCTGGAGTGATCTTCAGCTGGCTCTCCCGCTGCTTCGGAGAGCCAGCATTTTTTTGGTGTTGTCTCCTGCTCTTGTAGTGCATCTGGCGATTTGACGGATGTTCGGTTCCGTCCTCGGGTTTGGACATTGTCGTCTGTCCATGGGAATGCGGGTCATCCCTGGATGTTACCTGTTTGTGTAACACCTGAGATAGTAAGGACTTAAAATCTGTCAAATCCGTCGTTGACTTTTAATATCCCGGGATATTATTCTGGGCTTTGCCTGAACGAGAGGTTCAGGAGTCATTCCAGTTTGACTGGGACACCCGAATGAATTCCCCTAAAAAGCCCAGCGCCAGCCCCCCCAGAATGGCGGATATCGCCAAACAGGCGGGCGTTTCCCGGATGGCCGTTTCGGCTGTCCTGATGGGAACGGGTCGAGGACGAATTCGTGTCTCCGAGGAGACAGCGGCACGGATCCGGCAGATTGCGAAAGAAATCAACTATCGCCCCAATCTTACTGCACAGCAACTGGCAAGAAAGCGATCCGGGGTCGTCGCTGTTGTTGCTAAAGACTGGAAGAACTATTTAACGCAGTCGTCGCTGGCCTGGCTGCATGAAGCTGCGGAAGAGCACGGCTTCCGGATCATGACCGCCCGCGGCGGAAATGACATGTCCGCAATTGAGCCGGTGATTCGAGACCTGCAGGCCGGCTGGATTGATGGGCTGGTCTATTTTGCCTACCAGAACGAAGCCCAGTGGGCGGAGCTGACGGCTGCGCTCTCGGAATTTCCCAGCGCTGTCGTCGTCGCAGTGGGAGATTTGCGGATTCCCGGTGTCGTCTCTGTCATCAGTGATGTTGCCCAGGGAGCCCGCGAGTCGTTCCTTCATCTGGTCGAACGCGGATACAAACGGCCGGTTTTCATTACCGAGGAAGTCGAGACCGGGTTTACCCAGACCCGGATTCAGACGTACTGCTCGCTGGCCCGGGAATACGGCATTCCTTTTGATGAACGTTCGGTCATCGTGGAAGGGTTGGACTGGCTGCTCGGGGATTCCCGCTTTTATCCCAAGTTTGATGGTCTGCTTCGGAAAGTTCGAGAAGAATTTCAGGCGGATGCGGTGATCTGTGATACAGATTTCACCGCCGCCGCACTGATTCGATCCTGTTATCGACAGAAAGTTTCCATCCCGGATGAACTGGCAATTCTCGGGTGGGGAAACCTTCAGTTTGCGAATGCAATTACCCCGTCGATCACGACGGTGACATATAACCTGTCGCAGCTTCTCTCCGTGGTGCTGGTCAAGCTCCAGCAGCAGCTTCATCGGGGACAGGCTGTTTTGGTTCAGGACCCCGGTCAGCTGGTGGAATTTGTTCCCCCGAAGCTGATTGTTCGCGAAACAACTTGATTGGATTAGCGTTCGAATCGGTTTGTTCCCTCGTCGTTGCTCGCAGGGGGGCAGTTTTGCGTTTTTGAACCTGCTGCCGCTGTTTTGATCTCACAGCAAGAGGTCAACGGGAAGGGTTCTGCACAAATAGACCCGGTGTTATTTGCGAAGTAATGCTAGTTAGCGATTGTCGAGGTCTCGATGGCTCTGTTTTTGGAAACGCGACGAAGAAATGGGTTTACGTTAATTGAGCTGCTGGTGGTCATCGCCATTATTGCAGTGCTGATTGCTCTGCTCCTTCCCGCTGTTCAGCAGGCTCGGGAAGCAGCACGACGGTCTCAGTGCAAAAACAACCTGAAGCAAATGGGACTGGCGCTTCATAACTATCACGATGTTCATAATGTCTTTCCACCTGGCTGGGTCGATCTGCGAAATACAACAGCATCAACATATAAGAATTTCTGGGGGTGGGGAACATTTCTTCTTCCATATCTTGATCAGGCTGCATTGTATCAACAGGCCAACTTTAATCAGGGATGGAATAATGTGATGGACACATCATCACCAACAGCGATGGGGCATATTACGACGAAAGTCCTGAGCGTTTATCTATGTCCGTCTGATCCATCCGGCAACGTCAATATTGCTTACTCTGGTGGTTCTCCTCCGGCCAACGGCTATAATGCCAAATCAAATTATGTCGCATGTATTGGTGGACAAGGGCTCACTGCAACTGCGAGTCAGCAATTGGGAGTCTCGTCCGGAAACAGCCGAACACGGATGCGCGACATTACCGACGGAATGTCGAATGTCATTTATATCGGTGAACGTGAAGGGCAGAGTGTTAACCCAAGCGCGACATCCTCGAATCCGATTCAGGGGGCAATCTGGGTGGGAACGCAGAATGCCAGTGGGACCATTCGCGTTCGGACCAATCATGGTCGGACACCGGGGATCGACGATCTGTCAGTGAACAGCGTCGGAAGTGTTCCGAATGGAAGCAATATTGGTTCACTGGTTGCAAGCAGTATGCACGTCGGCGGCGCTCATGTCCTTTTGTGTGATGGGAGTGTTCATTTCGTCAGTCAGAATATTGATGTCGGGACATTCTCCTATCTGGGTAATTACGCCGATGGAAACGTCGTTGGAGAGTGGTGATGGCCACTCGGGGTGAACTTTAGGGACGCAGATAATGTTGTGCCACGTTCGTTTCCATTCTGTTTGGCTTGTGATCCTGGGGCTAATTGTTATCTCCGGCTGCGGGAAAACGGACAAGATCCAATATGCTCCTGTCCGCGGACTCGTGATTGTTGATGGAAAGCCACTGGCAAATGCGACGGTCATTTACATTCCACAGCGGAATGGTGAATCAACCCAGGTTGGACAGCCGTCCTTCGGGCGGACGGATGAGCAGGGGCGATATCAATTAATGACTGCTAGTCAGACTTCTGGAGCAGTGGTCGGTCGTCATCGTGTGTCGATCAGCACGGAGGTGTCTGATCCCTCGACGGGGGAAGTTTCCGTCCCTGAAACGCTGCCGGAAAGGTTTCACAAGAAGACCATTCTCGAAATTGAAGTGCCCAAAGGGGGGCTGAGCGAAGCCAATTTTGAGTTGTCTTCCGCGAACAAATAATTGTTTGAACGACATTCGAAAGTCGTTCCGTCTCGTCTCATGATAGACAGCACATTCATGGCATCGTTAAGCAGGTCTGTCTGGATCGCTTTGCTGTGTTGTGAATGACTTTTATAGAAACGGTTTATGTTAACTGTCTTTAAATGTTTAAAAGGTGTTCCATATGTCCCTCCAGCGAATGAATCGATCAATCCGGCGCGCATTCACATTAATTGAACTTCTTGTGGTCGTTGCGATTATCGCTGTTCTTATCGCCCTGCTCCTCCCTGCTGTTCAGCAGGCGCGCGAAGCGGCCCGACGAGCGCAGTGCAAGAACAATTTGAAGCAGCTCGGACTGGCTGTTCATAATTATCACGATATTCATTCAGCTCTCCCTCCGGCCACGTTCGTCGTCTCTGGCGGGACCTGGAACACATACGAATCGCCTTCCTGGTTTGTCCGGATCCTCCCTCAGATGGATTTTGGGGCGGCGTACAACCAGCTGGTCATGGAAGGGACCGATTTCAGCTCAAGTACGGGGAACTCTCTCCCTGATCGGAACTGGGCCATTTTTTCGCAACTGCGCGTCCCGAGTTTTAACTGCCCCTCCAGCACTCTTCCCGTCACCCGGGCATTCAATACGAAGTCCCAGACCCGTTCTCTGGGAGCCCCCAACACGATTAATGTTCAGATTGGAAATTACGTCGGGATCTCGGGATCGTTTAATTTCCCCAATGGAGTGGCCCGAACCTTTGCCTGCTGGACTGGCTACGGTCAGTTGAATGCCTCCGGACTCATCGTTCCGGCGATTACTCAAAACGCCTGGAATGCCTGTGCTCCGGCATACGGTGAGAAACCCGTGCTGGTCAAGCTGTCCCGCGTCACCGATGGACTCAGTAATACGCTGATGATCGGAGAGCAGGGAATCCTGACCCGTCGGAGTGGGACCGGACAGCTGTGCGATATGCGGGCAACCTTTGCCCAACAGAATACCAGTGACGGGAGTGGGATCTGGTCTTCGGGGCGCAATGCGAATTCCAATGTTGGCGGGTACACCGTTTTGAGGACTCCCGCGGGGATCAACTGGAACCTTCAGGATCCCAGTATTGTCGGAGTCAACAATTACTGCAGCGGAGGCATGCTCCATTCTGTGTTCAGCTCGGAGCACACCGGGGGGGCTCAGTTCACGCTGGGTGATGGATCTGTTCGCTTCATATCCGAGAACATCAACGCTGACACACTCGCTGCGTTGTGTATTCGGTCAGACGGAGTCGTCGTCTCCGGATTCTGATCGCTCGCGGGCAACCGTCTCGGAGAGCGTTCCATTTGGGCATTTGATGTTGATCGTTTACTGCCCGTCAGAAGGCTCTGGTCTGCGGAGGGATCGCAACTTTGGGCCTTCTGGCGTCGGCGATGTCGATTAGTTCGGGTGAGACGCGGGACCTCACATTTCTTGGGNATGNCTTGGGATTTATAAAGGGATCACATGGCGAGGAACTCGCAATCACAGCNTCAATGGCCGGGCTGCAATCGCTCGGTCTGCGTNTTGATGGTCGCTGGAATTTTGNTGGCCTTGGGCTGNGGGAAAGTCGATGGGCCTGCTTTGGCAACGGTGACCGGAACGGTGACAAAGGATGGGGCTCCTGTTCCGAATGCGGTCGTGATCTTTACGCCCACAACTGCGGGAGTCGCTCAGGCAAGCGGAGGAGTGAACGCCGACGGCGTATATCAGTTGAAGTACGCAAACGGGCAAACAGGCGCTCCCCTTGGGGAATGTCGGGTGGAACTGATGGTCTCTTTTGAGTCGGGTTCAGAAGAAGGCGGAGCACCCAGCCAGCCCCCAGTGACGTATACCGTGTCTGAGGCCGTCGTTGTGCAGAAGGGGGAGAACCAGTTCGATTTCCAGTTGGAGAAACTCGGACGCCCTCGACAGTGAATAGGCTGCAGCGATAGTGGTTGCGGCGATGGCATTGAATTGATGAGGTCAATTCAATTGCCAGTGCCTGGTCTGAACAGGCCACTTCTTGCCCATTCGCAACCGAAGTGTGTCGTCCGTAGACCGTGTCTGTTCAATGTTTTGGAGGTGATGCCAGATTCGCCGCCGGTACCAAATTTCTGGCGGTCAAAGAGGAATGAGAACAGGCCTCCGGGACGGCTGGGGAGCCAGGAGATCCAAATTCTGATCTTGCCTGTTCACGAGACAGAGTGATAATACTACGGGTGAAGGTCATCCGGGCTGACAGCAGCACGGACCTTCACCACCGACTGGTGGACTGGATGAGTCCTTGATGATGCATCCTGCCTCGCTCTGTCCGATCCTTTGGCAACTCAGCAGCTGGCCATGGACGGTGACCCGTCCTCGCTTGTGGTCATTCTTTCGGCGTTGTTGCCACTTGCTGCCGCATTGTGGCAGTACTTCTTAAGTGTGAGTTTCCATCGAGCGAGATGAGTCTTCCGTTCAGCGATGCTGCTGATATGGAGGTACTCGCTGTGACATCTGGACAAGCTCTCCTCTCAACAATTTCTGCCCGCCAGGACAAGGATCAGTTTCGACATGATCACTGGCAGGGAACATTCGCAGAGTATCTGGATCTCGTCAAAACGAATCCGAATGTCGCCCGAACAGCTTACCAGCGAATGTACGACATGATCGTCCAGGATGGGACGTATGTTGTCGAAGGGACGAAAGATCAGGTTCGATATCGGTTCTTCGACGATCCGCACAACAATGGGGAAGATGCAATCTTCGGATTGACCGGGACCTTGATGGAACTGGTCAATGTCTTTCGTTCGGCAGCGTTGAAATACGGCGCAGAACGGCGGGTGCTGTTGCTGCATGGCCCCGTGGGAAGTTCGAAATCAACGATTGCCCGGCTTCTGAAGCGGGGACTGGAACGCTACAGCCGAACAGATGAAGGTGCGCTCTATACGTTCGGGTGGAAGGAAGATGACGGCAGCATCACTTGGGACCCGATGAACTGCGAGCCGCTGCTTCTCATCCCCAACTCGGCTCGTGCCGAGGTCGAGGCGTATCTGAATAAAGACCGCAATGGCGAAGGGTATGCCATCGAAATTGAGGGACAGGTCTGTCCTCTTTCCCGCTGGTATTTCCAGGATCGATTGGCCAAATACGATGGGGACTGGACAAAAGTCCTTGAAACGGTTGTTGTCAAACGACTCTTTCTGTCCGAACAGGACCGGGTTGGGATCGGGACGTTTCAGCCGAAGGACGAAAAGAATCAGGACTCCACCGAACTGACCGGAGATATCAACTATCGGAAGATTGCGGAATTTGGAACGGACTCCGATCCAAGGGCGTTCAACTTCGATGGCGAGTTCAACGTCGCCAATCGAGGGATGATTGAATTCATCGAAGTGCTCAAGCTGGANGTTGCATTCCTGTACGACCTGCTGGGCGCTTCACAGGAACACAAGATCAANCCGAAAAAATTNGCCCAGACCGATATCGATACGGTCATCATCGGGCATACGAACGANCCGGAGTACCGGAAGCTGCAATCCAATGAGTTCATGGAGGCGCTGCGTGACCGGACGATCAAGATTGATGTTCCGTATGTCACCGTGCTGAACGATGAGATCAAGATCTACAACAAGAGCTACCATTCCGGTCGCGTTCGGGGGAAACACATTGCCCCGCATACGATCGAAGTGGCTGCGATGTGGGCGGTGCTGACCCGGCTCGAAACTCCCAAGCATCACGGGTTGACGTTGATGCAGAAAATGAAACTGTACAACGGCAAATCGCTGCCCGGCTTCACTGCGGAAAACATCAAGCAGCTGCATAAGGAAGCCAAGCGGGAAGGACTCGAAGGGATCTCTCCCCGCTATGTGCAGGACAAGCTCTCCAATGCTCTGGTCGTGAATACGACGGCAACGAGCCTGAATCCATTCATGGTGCTCAATGAGCTGGAAGCGGGGCTGCGGCACCATTCTCTCATTGGAAGCGAAGATCTGCGCGAACATTACCGACAGCTGATTTCGCTTGTCAAAGAGGAATACACGGACATTGTGAAGAATGAAGTCCAGCGTGCCATCGCTGCGGATGAAGATGCCCTGTCGCGGCTGTGTGCGAATTACATCGACAATGTGAAGGCGTACACGCAGCACGAGAAGGTCAAGAACCGCTTTACCGGCGAGGATGAACAGCCGGATGAGCGGCTGATGCGGTCGATTGAAGAGAAAATCGATATTCCTGAGTCCCGGAAGGATGATTTCCGACGGGAAATCATGAATTACATCGGAGCGCTGGCCATTGATGGCAAGACGTTCAATTACAAGACCAATGAACGTCTCCAGAAGGCTCTGGAAATGAAGCTGTTCGAAGATCAGAAGGATTCGATCAAGCTGACGAGTCTGGTCTCGCAGGTCGTTGACAAGGATACCCAGCAGAAGATTGATATCGTCAAGGACCGCCTGATCCGCACATACGGATACAACGATGAGTCTGCAACCGATGTGCTGCAGTACGTGGCGAGCATCTTCGCCCGGGGGGATACGAAGGAGCACTGAGAGTTCAACGGAACGAAATCCAGGAGGAGTGACAGGAGGGCCGATTTCTCGGTTAGCTGGACTCCATCATGAATTTCTGGTACCACGATGGACCAACTGGGGGACCAGACTTCGGCTCTCCCGGCAGTTCTCATCGTTGCAAGAAGTTCCATGTACAAGCCCAACAAAACGTTCCTGATCTGCCTGTTCGTTTACTGCGTGCTGATCAAGGTCCTTCCATTCGCGCTGATGCATCTGGGAATGGACACTCGCTCGATCGACGTATACCCGTGGAGCTTTACTCCACTGTTCGCCTTCGGCATTTTTTCCGTCGCGATGTTTCGCGATGTGCAAATGGCCCTGCTCTTCCCGCTGGTTGCCTACCTGCTGGGGGATGTGGGGGTTGGCATCGTTGCCGGGCTGAAACTGGGGGCTGGACAAGGCATGGCTCACGCCTTCTACCCCGGGCAGTGGATTCAGTACCTCTCACTGCTCGCCTGCAGCGCCTGTGGTCTGATCGCTCGGAACCGGGTGAACTGGGGGACCGCCATTGGAGCTGCTCTTCTGGGGCCGACGGTTTTCTTCATTATCAGCAATTTTGGATCGTGGGCATTTGACCCATGGGATATGTACACGCGCGACTTCGCGGGACTCATGCAGTCCTATATCGCCGGGATTCCCTTCTATAAGTCTCAGATGATCAGCACCCTGTGCTTCACAGCCCTGATCTTCAGCCCCAATGGAATCCGTCATCTGACCCAGTCGGCAGCGTCCCGGGAATCCGCCGTCGCTGCCCCGCGATCCGTTGAGGAATTGAAGGTCCGTTAATTCCGTGACGGGGTGATCACTGATCGACAGTGACTGGAAGGATGGGATTCTCCCACCGGTCGCATACCGACAGACCGTCCTCCTCCTGAATGAGGCGCCCGTGTCCAAACTGAACCCCGATGAGATCAACGTCATCCTTGCCACGGACTGCGGCAGTACGACGACGAAGGCGATCCTCATCGAGAAGGTGAATGGGCACTATCGGCAGACGTATCGCGGCGAGGCCCCCACGACAGTGGAAGAGCCTGTCGCTGATGTGACGGTCGGGGTCATCAATGCTGCGAATGAAATTGCCGAGCTGGCCGGACGACGTCTGGTCGATGACAACGGCAATATCATTCGTCCCGCCCGCGGCAATGAAGGGTGCGACCTGTACATCTCTACCTCCAGTGCAGGAGGAGGACTCCAGATTCTGGTGACTGGGGTCGTGAAGGAGATGTCTGCTGCCAGTGCGGAGCGGGCTGCCCTGAGTGCGGGAGCCATTGTTCTTGATCTGATTGCCTCCAACGATCGACGGAAGCCGCACGAGCAGATTCAGCGGATTCGCGAGCTGCGACCGGACATGGTCGTCATGGCGGGGGGGACGGATGGAGGAACCATCAAGCATGTGGTTCAGATGGCGGAGTTGATCGCTCCCGCTAAACCGAAGCCCCGGTTTGGCGTCAATTACCAGATGCCGCTCATCTATGCCGGAAATCGGGAGGCGGTGGACGACGTTTCCCGTGTCTTTGATGACTCTGTTGCGCTGGCCATTGCGGAGAACGTCCGCCCCACTCTGGAACGGGAGAACCTGGCGCCGGCCCGGGATATGATTCATGACCTGTTCCTTGAGCACGTGATGGCTCATGCCCCGGGATACGACAAGCTGATGGCACTTGCAGATGTCCCCATCATGCCGACTCCGGGTGCTGTCGGTGATATCCTTCAGGCCATTGCCCGCGCCCGCGGAATCAACTGTGTCGGAGTCGATATCGGGGGAGCGACAACAGATGTCTTCAGCGTCTTCTCCGGTGAGGACGGGAAGCCGGTCTTCAATCGAACCGTCAGTGCCAATCTGGGGATGAGCTATTCCATTTCCAACGTCTGTGCGGAAGCGGGGATGCACAATATTCTCCGCTGGGTTCATCGCACCATGGACGAGCGGACGCTGCGGAATCGGGTGAAGAACAAAATGATTCGCCCCACGACGATTCCCCAGACGCGGGAGTCCCTGGAGTTTGAACAGGCTGTCGCGCGTGAAGCACTTCGTCTTGCGTATCAGCAGCATCGGGAGTTCGCGACGACTCTCAAAGGGGTCCAGCAGGAGCGGACTGTTGGTGATATCTTCGCTCAAAGCGGGAGCGGACAATCCATCGTCGACAACATGAAACTCAATCTTCTGGTTGCTTCGGGAGGAGTCCTCTCGCATGCTCCGAAGATGGAACAGACCGCCATGATGCTGCTGGATGCCTTCGAGCCAGAGGGGATTACCGAGCTGGCGAAAGACAGCATCTTCATGATGCCGCATCTGGGGGTATTGGCGTCTGTTCATCCTCAGGCGGCGATGGAAGTGTTTGAGAAGGATTGCCTCATTGCCCTGGGGACAGCCATTGCTGCCAAAGGGACCGGCCGCTCAGGGAAGCCCTGCTTCCGGTACGTGATCCAGAGAGAGGCTGGTCCGCAAGAACAGGGCGAAATGTTCTTTGGGGATCTTCTCATTGTTCCGCTTGGGGTGGATGAGCGAGCCCATGTCGAGCTGTTTCCCGCACGGGGATTTGATCTGGGGAACGGTCCGGGAAAAAAGGTCGTATCGGAAGTGCACGGGGGGACTGTGGGGCTGATTCTGGACGCGCGTGGACGTCCTCTCTGGCCGAGATAAGTAAAGTCCTATCTGTCAGGGTTGATTCAGGAGACATCCCCACGACTTTTGTCAAGTTTCCCCCAAACGGAAAAATGAGCCTGATCATGTGGATAGGGATTTCACCTTCAATGTCCTTTCCATTGCTCACGTGGAAAAGTAAAATTCATGAGTCGCGAAAAGAAACTCGATTCACGATTCAACGTGACTCACTTTGACGCACAGACACTCCTCCTGATTCACTGCGACCGGAGGAATCTGGCAGTTCAGGGCTCATGGTCCTGTCTGCCAGGGATGGGGTGGGAATTCCCCTGTTGATCGACCTGTTTTTTGACTGATGATGGAACTTGTCCTGTTCTGGCAGTTCCGGGAAATGACGATGGGCACTGGTCCCTGGATTCAATCAATTTGATTGCCTCTCAATAAGTCCTTCTCCAACGTCGAACCGATCGTCGTCTGTGCTCTCCTCTCCGGCAGTATGCATGTCTAACGCGACTACTTTGATTCCGCTTTCTCATCCTGATGAAGCCCGCCTGTTGTTTGGCCCCGGGGATACTCACGTACGCAAAATCCGTGACTCTCTGGGGGCCAGTATTGTGCTGCGTGGAGACTCCATCGTCCTTGAAGGAACTCCCGATCAGGTCCGGCAGACCAACGAGATTTTCAAGCGGATGCGCGAGATTCTCCGACGGGATGGGGTGATCAACGAAAATTCGGTGACCCGGATGCTGACCGGATCACTCAGCCCCAGCGACAGCGGCTCGAGCGGGGCCATCGATCTGTTCGAGAAAGCAAAGAAGGTTCAGGCACGCACGGCCGGGCAGCAGCGGTACATCGATGCCATTCGTCAGAACGATCTGGTGTTCTGCAAAGGGCCAGCGGGGTGTGGGAAGACCTATCTGGCTGTGGCGATGGCGGTCAATGCACTGCGATCGGAGCAGGTGCGACGAATTGTGCTGGTGCGTCCGGCTGTGGAAGCGGGCGAGAAACTGGGATTTCTCCCGGGGGATATGCTGGCGAAAGTCAACCCGTTCCTCCGCCCTCTGCTGGATGCCATGAACGACATGCTCAACTTCGAGCAGGTCCGGTTGTACATGGAAAATGATGTCGTCGAGATTGTCCCCTTGGCGTTCATGCGGGGACGAACTCTGAATGAGACCTTCATCATTCTGGATGAAGCCCAGAACACGACGATCACTCAAATGAAAATGTTCCTGACCCGTATGGGGGAGGGATCGAAAATTGTCGTGACCGGAGATGCCACTCAGACGGACCTTCCGGACAATGTCACGTCCGGATTTAACGACGCCATGGGGCGTCTGAAGGGAATTCGAGGGGTGACTCTGGTTGAGTTGAGCGGTGAGGATATCGTGCGGCACCGTCTGGTTCGGGAGATTGTCAAAGCGTATGACACCCGTCCTCCAGGAAGTCCGCCCACCAGTTCACACTAGGGGCCGATTCCGGGCATTCGTCCGGAAGGCTTGATCTATGTTCGGTCTTGGACAGAAACGTTCCCGCATTCCGCGATCAGTCGCCCTTCGGCGTCCGGTCACGATGTGGACTCGTCTCCTGAATCTGTTTCAGAATCGGAGTCTACAGCTCCGCCTGCTTATCGTCGGCATTGCGATGGTGCTGCTGGTGGTCGCCCTGCAAAGCTGGCGGGCACCATTCCCGTTCCGGAACGGTGATTACGTCGCACACGGGGTCTGCGCCAAAATCCCGTTTGAACGGATCGATGCGCAGGAAACGGAGCGTGCGCAAAACCTTGCAGAAGATCAGGTCAAAATCATCTTCCGCAATAACCCGGAGCCACTCCTGACGCTCCCGGATACGCTCCGCGCCCAGCTCGGAGACATCGCGCAGGCAGATTCCATCAGCAAACTCTCTCCCGATACGCTGGAAGACTTCGGGATGACGACCACCATCCCTCAGCAATCGGAGCGGGCGCGCGAAGCAGCCGAACTTTACGGGGCGAAGTCTCCGGAAGACCGGTTTGAGAAGTTACGTGCGGCGGTCGTTGGTCCGGACTTGAGCATGGCTCAAAGCCGAATTGACGAAATGGTGGAAGAGTTTCGTCAGTTCATCGCTCCGCTGATTGAAACCGGAGTGATTGGTTCGGACGATATCCGGAGGGCTCGCCTGACTCCGGAAAAGCGACTCCTCATCATTAATGAAAATGACCCGGACGCCCCCGGCAAGGATGCGCTGATTACACAGGTGCGACTCAAGGATCAGCTGAATGAAGCGAATCAGCTCGGTCGCTCGTGGGGGAAGTTTCCCAGTCTGAAGAAAGAGATTCAGCCTGCCCTATCCTATTGGTTGCTCAAACGGGTCCAGCCGACGCTCCGGTATGATCAGGTGGCGACGAAGACTGCGATCAGCAAGGCGCGGGATGAAGTCGAAGTCCGAATGCAGCGGTTTCTCGAAGGGGATACTCTCATCAGACCCCGGAAAACGCTCGATCAGGAAGACTTAAAGCTGCTTGCCGATGAATATCATGCTGCGGAGGCTCTGATCGGCTGGAAGGAACGACTGACCCGGATGGGAATCGTTCTCGTGCTGGTCCTGATCCTCGCCGGGCTGAACGGATATTATATCGTCTGGAACGAACCCAAGCTCGCAACCGATGTCGGCCGCCTCATCACGTATCTGACGGCAATCGTGATGACCGCCTTCCTCGGACGGCTGCTGTCGTTTGATCCGCTTCGGGTTGAGATTGTCCCGTTGCTGACGGTCGTCCTGTTGATCGGCGTGGCTTACAACCAGTTTCTAGCCACACTGACGGCGTTTTCATTGTCGCTTGTGTTGACGATGTCGACGACCGGACGTCTTGAAGACTTTCTTGTTCTCTTGAGCACGTGCGCAGCTGCCATTATTCCGCTCCGTCGTGTCTCGTCCCGCGCGACGCTCATCAAGGTCAGCTTCTATTCCGCACTGACGTACTTTGTGATCAGTTGTGGTGCGTCCGTTGTGGAGACCCAGTCCTTGAAGGAGGTTTATTCCAATACCACGTTCCTCGTGATGAGCGGATTCGGGGCGCTCATGTGTCTGGTGTCCGGGTATCTGGTCACTGGAAGCCTTCCGTTTGTGGAGAAGGTCTTCGGCGTGGTGACCGACATGACACTGCTGGAACTGAGCGATCCGGCGCACCCGCTATTGCAGGATCTCGTTCGCCGTGCCCCGGGGACATACAACCACTCTGTGGCAGTCGCAAGCATTGCGGAGACGGCGGTGGAGCGGATCGGCGGAAACGGACTGCTCGTCCGCGTTGGTGCCTATTTCCATGACATCGGCAAGATGCTCAAACCGCAGTATTTCATCGAGAATCTGCAGGATGGTGCGGTCAGCCGCCATGCCCAGCTCAATCCCGCCATGAGTACTCTCATCATCATTGGGCACGTGAAGGACGGGGTGGATCTGGCGGAGCAATACGGTCTCCCCGCTCCGATCATCGACTTCATCGAGCAGCATCACGGGACAACTCTGGTGGAGTACTTTTTCCGTGAAGCGACCCGAATTGCGGAGAATACGCCGGACCATCGGGCTGATGCCGAGGAGTCTGCTTTCCGTTATCCCGGTCCCAAACCGCAGACGAAGGAAGCGGGCGTCCTCATGATTGTGGATGCCTGCGAAAGTGCCTGCCGCACTCTCACCGAGCCAACCCCCAAGCGGATCGAATCGCTGGTGAGCAACATCGTCATGCGTCGGCTGCTGGATGATCAGTTTGATGAATGTCCGCTCCGCATGTCAGATATTCGCATCATTCAGGACTCCGTGATTAAGTCGCTGATTGCGGTTTATCACGGCCGTATCCGATATCCTGAAGTCAGCGGTGAAGTTCGGACAGCATGATCTTCCCAATGGCCCGTTGGATCCCTGTGCCGCAATTGTCAACCGCCACCCCCGGTTGAGGCACTCTCTGGTGTGCTCCCTGAAATACCCCATGTTCGAAATTGAAATTGCCAATCATCAGTCTGCAATGGAGATTGATCCTGAGCAGATTCGGAACGTTGTTGAAAGTGCCTTGCGGGCGGAACAGGTCTGTCGGGCGCAGATTTCAATTGGAATTATGGATGATCAGGCGATCCATGAGGTCAATCGGACGCACCTGAATCACGATTATCCGACGGACGTCATCAGTTTTCTGTATGATTCAGAGGTTGAAGACGAATCATTACACACAGCGGGAACGTTTCGCGGAGCAGGACTTTCTCTGGATGGAGAGGTCGTTGTTAGTACCGAAACAGCGATGCGTGAAGCGCAACGGCATCACTGGTCCGCACAGGCGGAGGTGACGTTGTATCTCGTTCATGGGTTGCTGCATCTGTGCGGTTATGATGATCTGACCGACGAAGAGCAGGTGCTGATGCGGGCCCGTGAACGGGAAATCTTGCAAATCTGGGATCTGACGCCACACTATGAATTCTGACCGAGGTCCCACAACGGTGGGTTGCGCTCCGGTCAGCCTTTTCCCCTCGAACCACATTTCGGGAACGTGATCCACGCGAGCCTCGCTGCTGTCTGTTTT
>Ga0065721_10050034_pt1 | contig 24035 bp, 30 predicted proteins | sample Mesricmetagenome_FD_59108 | JGI IMG/M metagenome (GOLD analysis project Ga0065721, IMG submission 59108) | Mesophilic microbial community from rice straw/compost enrichment Sample: eDNA_1 v2 (version 2) | ecosystem: Engineered > Solid waste > Grass > Composting > Bioreactor | place: USA: Davis...
GGCAGGACCTCGCTTGACCTCGGCCGATAAGGCCGACCCGAAGACGGTCACTGCCAACCCGGGAGCGCGGCCGTTACCGCCTCCCGGGAACATTTAAACAGACTTCACCGATACAAGCCCGAGGGTGACGCGCGGTGGAGGTGGAGATTAGGCACATATCTTCCGGCAAACGCGGTGCGACACCCTCCCCCTTGCGGGGAGGGCTGGGGTGGGGGATGGCGGCAAGGTGCCGGAATCAGGCGCCGGTGCGCGGGAGCACCCCCTCCCAGCTCCGCTAGGCCTATCGGCCAAGCTGCGCTACCTCCCCCGTCACGGGGGAGGTGGGGGTCGATATTTGCCACGGAATCCCGTCACCCTCGGGCTTGACCCGAGGGTGTTCACAGGGTTGAGCCGACGCCGTGGGGCGTGTGGTGGCTGGTCCTTGGGTCAGGCCCCGGGCAGCGCGGTGGAGGCGACGGCGTTGGGGCGTCAGATCAGGAGGTCGAGTTCGGCGCCGTTGGCGGGGTGGGCCAGGGCCTGGTCGGCGGGGTTGGGTTTCGTGGCCTGCTCGGCCTGGGCGGCGAGCATCTGCGCGCGCAATTGGGCGACCTTGGCCAATTGGGTATTCAGGGAGGCGCCCTCGCGCTGGGCGATGCGGGTGACCATGATAGCGGGATTGATGCCGATGGGATTGGTCATGCGACCCGCCGATCAGGCCAGCTTGTCTATTTTGAGGCCCTGGCCCGGCGGTGGGGCGCTGAGGGCGGTCTGCATCAGGGTTTCGAGCAGCTCGGTCTGCATCTCGTGGGCCTTCCTGGCCACGGCGATCTGCACAGAATTGGTCGTCGCGGCACTGCGCGCGGCGAGCATCTGCATGGTGAGATCGATATCCAAGGCCGGTCATCCCGTGTTCAAGCCCGGCCAGCCTAAAGAGGATGTATGAACAAATCCTTCCGCGCCGGCCGCTAGCGTCCGCCCAAGAGCGGCACGCCGCGGCGGCGCAGCAGCGGCGTCAGGGCGAGGCCGGCCAGGAAGCCGCCGATATGGGCCCACCAGGCGACGCCGCCTTCGGCGCCCACCACGAGATAGAAGACCTGGCTGGCGATCCAGAAGCCCAGCATCCAGAAGGCGGGCACCGGCAGGGGAATCAGCCAGACGATGCGGGCGAGCACGAAGACGCGGGCATGGGGATAGAGCAGGACATAGGCGCCCATGACCCCGGCCACGGCGCCCGAGGCGCCGATCAGCGGGCCATTGCCGTCGAGATTGAAGAGCAGATGGGCAAGGGCGGCCAGGGCGGCGCAGGCGAGATAGAAGAAGGCATATTTCACATGGTCCAGCGCGTCCTCGATATTGTCGCCGAAGACCCAGAGGAACAGCATGTTGGTGAGCAGGTGCAGCCAATCGGCATGGAGGAAGGCATAGGTGAACAAGGTCGCCCAATCCGGCAGCCAGGGCAGGGGCTGGGGATAGAGGTCGCGCACCACGATGGGGATCATGCCGAAATTGATGCTGGCCTGGTCGAAGCCGGCGGGCGGCAGGGCCGATTGCACTAGGAAGACCAGGATGGTCAGGCCGATCAGCCCGTAATTGACGAAGGGGAAATCGACATGGCGGATCGGGTTGCGGTCATGCAGGGGCAGGAACAGTTTCCGTCTCCGCGCTGGAAAGGCCCGGCCTATTCGGGCTTGTCGAGGTCACCATAATTGCCCGGCACCCACAAGACATCGCCGGTCTGCCCGGCATTGGCGCGCCGGGCGAGCACGAAGAGCAGGTCGGACAGGCGATTGAGATAGCGCAGGGTTTCCGGACTGGTCTCGGGCTCGGCCTCCTGCAGGGCGGAAACCAGCCGTTCGGCCCGGCGGGTGACGGTGCGGGCCAGGTGCAGGGCCACGGCGAGCGGCGTGCCGCCGGGCAGGACGAAGCTTTTGAGCGGGGCGAGGCCGGCATTGAACAGATCGATCTGCTGTTCGAGCCAGTCGGTCTGTACCGGGCGGATGCGCAGGCTGGGATAAGGGGCATCGGCCTGGTCGGCGCCGGGCGTGGCCAGATCGGAGCCCAGATCGAAGAGATCGTTCTGGATGCGGGCCAGGACCGGATCGATCTCCGGCAGCGCCGGGGCGGCCAGCCGGGCATTGCCGATAAAGGCATTGGCTTCGTCCACACTGCCATAGGCCTCGATGCGCAGATCATGCTTGGCCCGGCGCGGACCGCGCACGAGGCCGGTCGTGCCCTTGTCGCCGGTGCGCGTATAGATGGCGTTGAGCTTGACCATGGCTCAGGGCCGGTTGCTGCCGAACAGGAACAGGGCGGCCAGCAGCAGCACCAGGGCGATGGCCTGGCCAATGACGCGCAGGCGCATCAGGCGCTGGCTGGTATTGCCCGGCCCGCCCTTGAGCATGTTCCACAGGCCCATGCCCAGAACGATGACGACGAAGAGCAGGGCGAGGGCAATGGCGATATTGAGAAGCGTTTCCATGTCTGCCTTAACGGGGTGAGAAGGGCGCGGTTGCGCCGTTGATATAGGCAGTGAGGCCCGCTGCCACTGCGTCATAAATGGCACGAATGCGGTGCGAGGTGAACAATTCCCTGTGGGTGGTGAGCCAGATCGGCAGCGGGGGGATGTCCAGCTCGATCGGCAGGGCGACGAGGCCGGGCGTGCGCAAGGCGAGGTTGAGCTGGCCGAAGCCGATGCCGACGCCGGCCTTGGTCAGTTCCCATAAATGGGCCTGATCGTCGGAGCGGACGACGAATTGTCCGCGCGCGATGCTGTGGCCCAGTTTCCGGGCGTGCAGAATGATGGCGTCGGAACGGTCGAAGCCGAGCAGGTCATGGCTCCAGAGGTCCTCGAGGCTGGCCGGGCGGCCGCGCCGGGCCAGATAGGCCTCATGGGCCACCGGGACGATGGGAATATCGCCGAGATGCCGGGTGACCAGTTCGAGCTGGGTGGGCCGGAACATGCGCACGGCGATGTCGGCCTCGCGCATCAGCAGGTTTTCCGCCGAATCGGAGGGGATGATCTCGAGGGCGATGCGCGGATGAAGGCTGCGGATGGCGGCCAGGATGCCCGGCAGGACGTAATTGGAAATCATGACGCTGGCGGTGATGCGCACCGTGCCGGCTTCGGTATTCTGCGCCCCCTCGGCCAGGATGGCGGCTTCGGCGAGACTGGCCTGGGCCCGCTGCACCGGCTCGTAGAGGCGCAGGGCGGCGGCATTGGGCTTGAGTCCGGTCAGGCTGCGCTCGAACAGGGCGAGGCCGAGATCGGCTTCCAGGGTTTCGACATGGCGCCCGATGGTGGGCTGGCTGAGGCCGAGGGCGCGGGCGGCGGCGGAGAGCGAGCCATGCTCCACCACGCCGGCAAAGCTGCGCCACAGGGCCCAATCGGGTTCTCTATTCATTTTTGAATGTTAAATCCCGGAAAATGGCGAATTCATATTCTTTGATGTAGCGCGCATTGCTGTGTCCAGCAACGGAAAGGACAGATCGATGCACAAGGAGAACGTGACGGTGCTGGGCAGCAACGGGCATCTGGGCCATGCCGCCATGGTGGGATTCCGCGATGCGGGCTGGGCGGTGACGGGACTGGCGCGGCGCAATCGCAAGCCGGTGGAGGGCACGGCGTTCCGCGCCGGTGACGCCGATGACGTGGCAATGGTGAAGGCGGCGATCAAGGATGCCGATGTCGTCGTCAACGGGTTGCATCTGCGCTATGATCGATGGGGGAATGGCCGGGCCGAACGGCAATTGCAGGTGGTGCTGGACGCCATGGCGGGCAGCGGCAAGACGCTGATGTTTCCGGGCACGATCTATAATTACCGGGCCACGGACAGGACCGTGTCGCCCGACCTGCGCCAGAGTGGGGAGAAGCCGCGCGGGGCGATCCGCATCCGGCTCGAAGAGATGCTGCGGCGGGCGGCGGAGGCCGGGGATATTCGGGTCATCATCTTGCGGGCCGGAGATTTTTTCGGGCCGGGCAATGCCGATGAATGGTTCGGCCAGGCCATGCTGATGGATGCGGCCAAGGGGCGGCTCTATCATCTGGCGGATCGCAAATTGCGCCATAGCTGGGCCTATCTGCCCGATCTGGGCCGGGCCCTGGCGAGCCTGGCGGAACAGCGCAAGGGCTTGACGCCGTTCGAGAATTTCCACTTCGCCGGCTATTGGGTCAGCCATGGCCAGATCATGGAGGCGATCCAGACCGGGCTGGGGCGCCGGCTGGCGGTCAGGCCCATGCCGTGGTGGATGTTGCGGGCAATGGGGCTGGTCAATCCGGTGATGCGCGACATCTATCGCATGCGCTATCTCTGGGACAATGAGATGGAGCTGGTCGATCCCCGGCTGGATTCCTTTTTGGGACAAGGGTTTGCCACCCCGTTCGAGGCGGCCGTGGCGGCGACGGTGACCGACCTGATGGCGGCCAGGGCGGCGGGTTAGAAGCCGACGGCGCGGCGGATATCGGCCGGAGTCCAGCCCTGGGCGCGCAGGTCGCGCAGGGATGGCGAACCCTTCGATTTGGAGAGCTTCTGGTTATCCCTGTCGGTCACCAATCGATGAAAATGGTAGCAGACTGCTGACGCCGACAGCAGCATTTGCAGCAGGACGTGCAGATCGGTGGCCGCTTCGAGATCCTTGCCGCGGGTGACATGGGTGATGGCCTGGGCGTCGTCGTCGACCACGACGCTGAGATGGTAGGCGGTGGGCACGTCCTTGCGCTGCAGCACCACGTCGCCCCAGCGCTCGGGACGCGCATAGCGGATCTGCGGCCGGTCGAGAATGGTGGGGCCGATCATCGTGTAGGTGAGCAGGCCGGCGCGGGCGATGGCGGCCCCGCTATCGAGGCGGAACTGGACCGGATCGCCGCGCTCCAGCCGCTCGATGCGCTCGGCATTGGAGAGATGGCGGCAGGTGCCGGGATAGAGCGGGGCGCCGTCGGGATCGGTGCCCGTGGCCCGGGCGGCGATATCGGCGCGGCTGCAGAAGCAGGGATAGAGCAGGTCCATGTCCCGCAGCCGGTTGGCGGCCGCGGCATAGAGCGGAAAGCGTTCGGACTGGTGGAGGACCGGTTCGGGCCAGGACAGGCCCAGCCAGGCGAGGTCTTCGAACACGGCGTGGGTAAATTCGGGTTTACAGCGGTTGCGGTCGATGTCCTCTATGCGCAATAGCGCCGTGCCGCCGAGTTTTTCCGCCGCATCCCAGGTGACCAGCGCCGACAGGGCATGGCCGAGATGGAGATAGCCATTGGGGCTGGGGGCGAAGCGGAGGCGTGGCTTGGACATGACGATCCGGAGTTGGACTTGAGCGCACATAGCATTCTCAGCGGCGAAACGACACCACGGATCGATACCCCCGAAGGGGTGGAATGGCATCTGGACGCGCTGACCGGGCTGGTGCCGGCGCTGGCGCCGATGCGGGCGCAGGTGGGCGCGGTGCTGCCGCGGGTCAATCCGAAACATTTCGCCGGCATGGCCAAGGTGATCTGCGGACAGCAATTGTCGGTGCAGAGCGCGGCGGCGATCTGGGCCCGGTTCGAGGCGCTGCCCGGTGCGCTGGCGCCGGAGAGCTATCTGGAGCTGAGCGAGGAGGCGGTGCGCGGCGTGGGCTTTTCGCGCGGCAAGTTCCTGGCCCTGCGGGCCGTGGCCGAGGCGATCCTGGCGGGCGAGCTGGATTTCGCCGCATTGGATGCGCTGCCGGCCGAGGCGGCGATCGCGCGGCTGGTGGCGCTCAAGGGCATCGGGCCCTGGACGGCGGAGGTCTATCTGCTGTTCTGCGCCGGCCATCCCGACATTTTCCCGGCCGGGGACCTGGCCCTGCTCAAGGCCGCCCATCACGGGCTCGGTCTTGACGCGCGGCCGAGCATCAAGGAGATGATCGCCATCGCGCGGGACTGGTCGCCGCACCGCTCGGCGGCGGCGCTGCTGTTCTGGCGCTATTTCGCCGCGCTCAAGAACAGGGAATCGAGCCTTCTATGACCAAGCTTTCCGGCCCCATGCTCGCGCCCGCCCAGGGCGGGGCGCCCGACGCCGCCATCGTGCTGCTGCATGGCTATGGCAGCGACGGCAATGACCTCATCGCCATGGCGCCGCGCTTCCAGCCGCTGCTGCCGGGGGCGCTGGTGGTCTCGCCCCATGCGCCCGAGCCTGCCGGGGCGGCGGGCTACGGCTATCAATGGTTTCCCATTGCCTGGGATTCGGCGGCGCAGCGCCTGGCCAGCCGGCAGGCAGGGGTGACGGGAGCCCGGCCGGTGCTGCTGGAATTCCTGCACGACCTCTGGGCGCAGACCGGCATCGCGCCCGGCCGCACCATCCTGGCCGGCTTCAGCCAGGGCGCGATGATGGCGCTGCATGTGGGCCTGTCCCTGCCGGCTGAACAGCAGCTCATGGGGGTGATCGGCATGTCCGGCGCCCTGCTGCCGCCGGAGGGGTTTGGCGGGGGAAAGCTGGCCAGGCCGCCAATATGCCTGGTGCATGGCGACATGGACGACGTGGTCGATCCCAATCACAGCGCCGAGGCCAATGCCCTGCTGACCGAGGCGGGATATGAGGTGGCCTATCACGTGAGCCGGGGCGTGGGGCATGGCGTCTCTCCCGACGGGATGGATTTCATCGCCGGCTTCATCGCGCGCCTCGCCGAAAAATAAGCCGCACGCCCCCGCTTCACACGCCCGACACAAAGGGTTTAGTATAAGGGGGCTATGGACTTACGCGATTCCCGCTTCGGGAGCCTCAAGTGACCATCCATGTGTCGCCTGAGACCTGTCCCGCCCTGGTGCTGAATGCCGATTTTCGGCCGCTCAGCTATTATCCACTCTCGCTGTGGTCTTGGCAGGATGCGATCAAGGCGGTGTGCCTGGACCGGGTGAACATCGTTTCCCATTACGACGTTTCCGTGCATTCGCCGCGCTTCGAAATGCGGCTGCCCAGCGTGGTCTCGCTCAAGGATTACGTGAAACCGGCGCGGCATCCCGCCTTTACCCGCTTCAACGTGTTCCTGCGCGACCGTTTCCAATGCCAATATTGCGGCAGCACGCATGATCTGACCTTCGACCATGTCATTCCCCGCTCCAAGGGCGGGCTGACGACCTGGGAGAACGTGGTGGCGGCCTGCGCGCCCTGCAATCTGCGCAAGGCCAACAGGCTGCCCAGCGAGATCAAGATGTTCCCGCACCAGGCGCCCTATGCGCCCAGCGTGCACGACCTGCACAATAATGGCCGCGCCTTCCCGCCCAACCACCTGCACCAGAGCTGGCTCGACTATCTCTATTGGGACATCGAGCTGGAGCCGTAGGCGGGGTTCGGCGCGGGCGTGAAGCGGTTTATCCGCGGCGCGCTTGGGGGCATCCCTCCCGCCAGGGCGACGCCGCCGCGTCACGGACGTGGATACTCTCCTTGCCGCAGTCACGGATTGTCACCCTCGGGCCTGATCCGAGGGCAGGTTTTAGCGCGCTCGGGGGCGTCGGCGTCAGGCGTGAAGAGCCCTCGGGTCGAGCCCGAGGATGACGAGCAGTGGTGGGTGACGCGCGGTGCGTGGGGTGCCGGAGCGCGTTGTCGGCGGCGTCGGTTCAGAGGTTGGTGAGGAGGGTGTCGAGTTTGCCCAGAAATTCCTTCCAGCCGGCATGGGCGCCGCCATAGGCCTGTTTCTGGTCGGGGCGGAAGCCGGATTGTTCGACGCGCAGGCGGGTGCCGGTGGGGCTGGGGGTCAGGGTGAAGGTGACGACGCTGTCGAGGGCATAGGCCGGGTCGTCATTGGCGAAGGTCCAGCTATAGGAGAGGCGGCGCTGGGGCTCGATGGCGCGCACTTCGCAATCGAGCACGCCGCCCCATTCGCCGCGCAGCTGGAACTTGTGGCCAAGGGCCGGCACGAAATCGTTCTGCATCAGCCAGTCGGCGATGAGATGGGGCTGGGTCAGGGCGCGCCAGAGCTTTTCGGGCTGGTGGGCAAAGTCGCGCTCTATGGTCATGGTGCGCAGGTCGGTGTCGGTCATTTGGCTTTCCCGGCGCTGTTGGCGGCGATGGCGGCGCGGATGAGGGCGACGAAGGCTGCTTCATCGATGTTTTCGCCCTCGCGGAAATCGATGGCGCGGCGGGCATTGCCCTCGAGGCTGGAATTGAACAGCCCGGCGGGGTCGGGCAGCGCGGCGCCCTTGGGAAAGGTGGTCTTGATGGCGGCCTTATAGGCCTCGCCGGTGCAGATGATGCCGTTGCGCGACCAGACGGGCTGGTTCCATTTGAATTCCTCGACGATGTCCGGATCGGCCGAGAGGATCAGCCGGCGGAGGCGGGCCAGCATGTCGCCGCGCCAGCCGCCCAGCTCGGCGATGCGCTGGTCGATCATGGCGGGCGCCTGGGACTGGTCGAGATGGGCTGTGGCTTTGGGCATGGGGACCTCAGAATTTCTCGGGCGGCAGGAGACTGGCCTGCTTCACCCAATCGACGAACTGGACGGGGTCGAAGCCCTTGTCCTCGTAGACGTCGAGATAGCGGACATTGGGCTGCTTGGAGGTGCCGGGGGGCAGGGGCTCCATCAGGGCGCCGGAGGGGAAGGCGACCTTGATATATCTGGTCATGCAATGGAAGGAGACGAACCAGTCCTTGTAGGAATGGCCGTAAAAGGGGCTGTTCCACTTCACCATCTTGCAGAGGCCGGGGACGGCCTCGGTGATGACGGCATCGAGGCGGCGGCCCATATCCTGTTTCCAGCCGGGCATGGCGGAAAGATAAAGCTCCACCACTTCGGGGCCATCGCCCTTGGCGATCTGGGGATTGCCGCCCGAAAGCAGGACGACGTCCTTTTGCTGCTTCTCCGCCATGAGGCGCCTCAACCTGCCGCGCGGCGGCGTGAAAAATAGGGCCGGAAGAACATATAAAGCCCGGTGAACATCAAAAGAAAGAGCGGCGGCAGGGGTAGGTAATAGAGCCATTCCACCGCAAGGCCCATGAAGATGGCCGCGAAATTGGCGATGACGGTGAGGGTGAAGACGAGCGAGAGCCAGCGGTGGCTCTGGCGCAGGAAAGCGTTCCAGTTCATTGGTCCATCCTTGTGAGCAGGTCGTCGAGCTGGTCCAGGCGCCGGTCCCAGAAGGCGCGCATGTCCTGGGTCCAGTCATCGAGCGGGGCGAGCGCCGCGAGATCGGCGCGATAATGGGTCTGGCGGCCGGCGGGGCGATCGCGCACGAGACCGGCCCGCCGCAGCACGGCCAGGTGCTTGGAGACGACGGGCTGGGAAACGCCCGAGCCGGCCGTGAGCGCGCCCACGCTGTGCTCGCCCTCCCGGCAGAGCCGTTCGAACAGGGCGCGCCGCGTGGGATCGGCCAGGGCGCGGAACAGAAGATCGGGCGCGGATTGCATTGCGAAAACCCATAGCTGTTTGGCTATGGGTTGACTTATAGCTATCGAGCTATGAATGAGTCAAGCGCAACGTTCAGCGGCGGCTGAGGGCCAGATGCTGGAGCAGGATGATGGTCTTGGCGTCGATGATGCGGCCGGTGGCGATCATGTCGAGGGCCTCGGCCAGGGGCAGTTCGACCAGCTCGATCTCCTCGCCCTCCTCGGCCAGGCCGCCGCCGGCATGGCGCAGGGTGCCGGCATTGTAATGGCCGAGAAAGAGGCTGACTTTTTCGGTCAGCGAGCCGGGGCTGGCATAGCAATTGCAGACATGGGTGACGGAGACGGGCGCGTGGCCGGTTTCCTCCAGCGCCTCGCGGGCGGCGGCGATTTCGGGGGCTTCGCCATCGAGCAGGCCGGCGCAGACCTCGAGCAGGTCGGGATCGTCGCCATTGAGATGGACGGGCACGCGGAACTGGCGGACCAGCAGCACCGTCTCGCGGGCCGGATCGAAGAGCAGCATGGCCGCAGCGCTGCCATGGTCGTAAATCTCGCGCTGCAGGCGCTGCACCTGGCCGTCGCGGCGGCGGTAATCCAGGGTGAAATTGGTGAGGCTGCCCCAGTTCTTGGCCAGGGTGTCGGCGGCGATGATGGTGATGCGTTCGGTCATGGCGGTGCAATAGCGAGCGGCGGGGCGGGAGGGAAGGGGGAAGGCCGGGGCGTGGCGCTTGGTCCGTGACTTTTCACGATGTCATCCCCGCGAAAGCGGGGACCTCCGTTATTCATACAGTCGCAAACAGAGGTTCCCGCTTTCGCGGGAATGACGCCGTGGGTAAGAGGCGAGAATGACGCCGCGGGTGAGCCGCGGGAATGACTCCGGGGGTGAGGAAAGCGCGCGAACATTCCGCCCGCAGCAAGCCGCAATCCGAACAGGTCGTGCGCTATGCGAACAAAGTGCGGAATGCGCCGAAAGTTGCAGTTCGTGGCGGTTTCGGGGCTTTGATTTCGGACGGATTGGGCGTTAGAAACCTCGAACCATTCCAAACTGGGCGCGGTTTTCATGTCGTGCCCGAGGCCCCGGATCGCCCCATGTCTGTCAGAGCCCGCCCCACATCCCCGCATTTGCAGATCTACCGCTGGACCATCACCATGGCCATGTCGATCCTCCATCGCGCCACCGGCATCGCCAACTATGCCGGCATGGCGCTGTTCGCGATCTGGCTGGTCGCGGCGGCGATGGGGCAGGAGGCGCTGACCGCCGTCAATTTCATCTATGGCAGCTGGCTGGGCCAGGTGGCGCTGTTCGGCTTCACCTGGAGCCTGGTGCATCACATGTTGGGGGGCTTGCGCCACTGGGTCTGGGATTTCGCGGTGATGATGGAGCCGGGGCAGCGCGAGGCCCTGGCCTGGGCGACGCTGGCCGGCTCGGTGATCCTCACCCTCCTCATCTGGACCGTTTTCGTGTGGGCTGCCTGATATGCGTGAAACCCCGATCACCAAGACCATCATCGCCGATCCGCGCAGCCATTACGGCAATGGCCCGGCCTCGACGCGCCATTTCATCACCCAGCGAGTCACCGGGCTGGTCAATGTCGTCTTCCTGGGGCTCCTGCTGTTCCTGGTGGTGCGGCTGGCCGGGCAGGACCGGACCGATCTCGTGGCCGTCATCGGCAATATGGTCGTGGGCCTGCCGCTGATGGTGCTGATCGCCATCGTGGCGGTGCATATGCGCAATGGCATGCGCGATACGCTCGAGGATTATTTCGCCGGCCGCATGTACCGGCTGGTGATGGGCCTCAACACTTTCTTCTGTCTTGTCGTGGCGCTGGCCGGTATCGGCGCCGTCGCGAAAATCGTCTTCTGGGGTTGATCTCATGGCCGCTTACGAATTGATCGACCACGAATTCGACGTGGTGGTGGTCGGCGCCGGCGGCGCGGGCCTGCGCGCCACGCTCGGCATGGCCGAGCAGGGTTTTGATACGGCCTGCATCACCAAGGTTTTTCCCACGCGCTCGCATACCGTGGCGGCGCAGGGTGGTATTGCCGCGTCCCTGCAGAATATGGGCCCGGACAGCTGGCAATGGCACATGTACGACACCGTCAAGGGGTCGGACTGGCTGGGCGACAACGACGCCATGGAATATCTGGCGCGCGAGGCGCCGGCGGCGATCTATGAGCTGGAGCATTACGGCGTGCCCTTCTCGCGCACGACCGAGGGCAAGATCTACCAGCGGCCCTTTGGCGGGCACATGACCGAGTTCGGCGATGGCCCGCCGGTGCAGCGCACCTGCGCCGCCGCCGACCGCACGGGTCACGCCATCCTGCACACCCTTTACGGGCAGAGCCTGCGCAATGATGCGCAGTTCTTCATCGAATATTTCGCGCTCGACCTGATCATGGGCGATGACGGGTCCTGCCAGGGCGTGATCGCCTGGAAGCTCGATGACGGCACGCTGCATCGCTTCCGCGCCAAGATGGTGGTGCTGGCGACCGGCGGCTATGGCCGCTCCTATTTCTCGGCCACCTCGGCCCATACCTGCACCGGCGACGGCAATGGCATGGTGGCGCGGGCCGGATTGCCGCTGCAGGACATGGAATTCGTGCAATTCCACCCCACCGGCATTTATGGCGCGGGCGTCTTGATCACCGAAGGCGCACGCGGCGAGGGCGGCTATCTCACCAATTCGGAAGGCGAGCGCTTCATGGAGCGTTATGCGCCCAATGCGAAGGACCTGGCCAGCCGCGACGTGGTCTCCCGCTGCATGACGCTCGAAATCCGCGAGGGAAGGGGCGTGGGGCCGAAGAAGGACCACATCTACCTCCATCTCGACCATCTCGATCCCAAGGTGCTGCATGAGCGGCTGCCGGGGATTACCGAGAGCGCCAAAATCTTCGCCGGCGTCGACCTGACGCGCGAGCCGATCCCGGTGCTGCCGACGGTGCATTACAATATGGGCGGCATCCCGGCCAATTATCACGGCGAGGTGCTGAACCCGACGCCGGACGATCCGAACCGCATCGTGCCGGGCCTGATGGCGGTGGGCGAGGCGGCCTGTGCCTCGGTGCACGGGGCGAACCGGCTGGGCTCGAATTCGCTGACCGACCTCGTGGTGTTCGGCCGTGCGGCGGCGTTGCGCGCCGGCAAGGTGCTGGACAAGGCGGCGCCGGTGCCCGGCATCAATGCCGCGCAGGACGAAAAAATCCTCGCCCGCTTCGACCGGCTGCGCCATGCCAATGGCAGCCAGCCGACGGCCAAGCTGCGCGACGAGATGCAGCAGACCATGCAGAAGGATGCGGCGGTGTTCCGCACCGACGCCTCGCTGAAGCAGGGCGTGGCCGCGATGAGCGAAATATACAAGCGCCTGCCGGACGTGAAGGTTTCGGACCGGTCGCTGATCTGGAATTCGGACCTGGTGGAAACGCTGGAACTCGAAAACCTGATGACCTGCGCCATTGCCACGGTGGTCTCGGCCGAGGCGCGGCATGAAAGCCGCGGCGCCCATGCGCATGAGGATTTCCCCAATCGCGACGACGTCGAATGGCGCAAGCACACGCTCGCCCATGTCGATGTCGAGAGCGGGGCGGTCACGCTGGGCTATCGGCCGGTGATCACCGAGCCGCTGACGCCAGAGGGCCAGGGCGGGATCGATCTAAAGAAGATCGCCCCCAAGGCGCGGGTGTACTGATTTGTGCCATCTGTGCGAAGAGCGCAGCTACGACGCGCCTTCCCGCGCAGAGGCGCCGGTGGGCGTAAAAGCGAGGCCTCCTGGTGCGGGCGAAAAGCCCGCGCAAAACCAGGCGGCAGAGATCAAGGCGGGGGAGAAGGCGAAATGATACGGTTCGGTATTGCGCTTGGGACGGCCCTGGTGCTGGCGGGATGCCAGAGTACCGGCACGGCGCCGCCTTCGGGTTATTTCTTCGAATCGGACAAGGCGGGCCTGGTCAGCTCGACAACGGAAATTGATCCGGTGACCGGCATGACGGTCACCACCTCAACGGCATGGGAACAGGGGCCGGAGCCGGTGGCCAAGCGCCAGCCATCGGCATTGGCGGGACGCTGGATGCTGACCGACGGCAAGTTTGCCAAATGCGGCTTCGACCTGACCACGGAGGTTTCGCGGTCCAGCAAGAATTTCCTGGTCGCCAAGCGGGTCGGTCCCTGCCCGTTGGAATATACCTATTTCGTCGACTGGGTGCTGCTGGACCACGAGATGATCCTGATGACTTCCCTGGGCAGGATCCTGGCGGTGCTGACCGAACAGCCAGACGGACGCTTCATCGGCAATTTCTCGACCGATGCCGGTCCGGTCCCGGTGACCCTGCGGCGAGCGGAGGCGTGACGAGGATGCGCCAGGCTCTCATCATCGCCGCGATCCTTGCCGGTCCGGCCCTGGCCGCCGCGCCCGCCCTGGCGGCCCCGACGGCGGCGCAGAAGGATGAATTCTATTCGGTCTGCATGGGCATTTCGCAGGATGCGGCCCTGTGCGGCTGCAAGGCCGATGCGGCGATGACGCTGATCGACGAGCGCTTCATGGGCGTGGTGATCGCCTCGATGAAGGGCGGATCGCCGGCGGCCGAGGATTTCCGGGCCTACAATGCCTATGTCGCCAAGTCGAACCAGGTGTGCAAGCCGAATTACTAGGCGGCGCTGACGATATTCGGAGTCATTCCTGCGCAGGCGGGACCCTCCGTTCAAAGAACAACAGGGGTTCCCGCTTTGGCGGGAATGACCTGGACAAAGAGACGAAATTCCTGAGCCGGCCCCGGCTTGTTGAGAAGGAAAGAGCGAGAAAATGGCCGAACTGACGCTGCGCAAGGCCGATCAGCCGCAAAAGGGCAAGACCTGGCCCAAGCCGGAAGGGGCAACGCGCCTGCGCGAATTTCATATCTATCGCTACGATCCGGACAAGGCGGACAACCCGCGCATCGATACCTATTTCGTCGACCTGGACGATTGCGGCCCGATGATCCTGGACGCGCTGCTCTATATCAAGAACAGAATCGATCCGACGCTGACGCTGCGCCGTTCCTGCCGCGAGGGCATTTGCGGCTCCTGCTCGATGAATATCAACGGGCTCAATACCCTTGCCTGCACCAAGGGCATGGATGACAGCTCGGGGCCGATCAAGATCTATCCCCTGCCGCATATGCCGGTGGTCAAGGACCTGGTGCCGGACCTTTCCAATTTCTACGCCCAGCACCGCGCCATCGAACCCTGGCTCAAGACCACCTCGCCGACGCCGGAAAAGGAATGGACGCAATCGGTGGAGAACCGCGCCAAGCTGGACGGGCTCTATGAATGCATCCTGTGCGCCTGCTGCTCGACCTCCTGCCCGTCCTATTGGTGGAATGGCGAGAAATATCTGGGCCCGGCGGCCCTGCTGCAGGCCTATCGCTGGCTGATCGACAGCCGCGACGAGACCCAGCCCGAACGGCTCGACAATCTCGAAGACCCGTTCAAGCTCTATCGCTGCCACACGATCATGAACTGCGCCCAGGTCTGCCCCAAGGGGCTGAACCCGGCCAAGGCCATCGCGCAGATCAAGAAGATGATGGTGGATCGCAAGGTCGCGGCTTAGATCGTTTTACTATCGAGCTGAACGTCTGCCTGTCCCCGCCATCGTCACCACCGGGCTTGTCCCGGTGGTCCATGCCCGCAGCAAGATGGATTGCCGGGACAAGCCCGGCAATGACGACCAAGTCGAGCGAAGGCGGCCGTTTCGGTCAATGAGTGAAATGCTCTAGCGGCGCTCTGTAGGCTCCGCCCTGAGCTTGTCGAAGAGTGAGGGCGTGGCAGGTCTGCGTTCCCGACCTCGTGGTTCGACAGGCTCACCATGAGGTCTTCAAGAATAGGGAAACGGCGGGGTCTGGCCCCGCCGTTTTGCATTGAGCGCTGTGGCCGGGCTCAGCTTTCGCCATCGCGCAGGGTGATGGTGCCGGCCTCGAAGGCGGCGCGGCAATCGCTGGCATCGGCGCGGCGATCGCTTTCGAGCAGGGTCATGGCGACGCCGGGGCCTTCGAAGCGCGGGTCGTCGCACTGATTGTCATTGGCATAGGTGGACGAATCGTCGCCGAAATCGATGGCCGAGCTGTCATAGGGCGCGCCCAGGACGTAATCGGGCGTATAGACCGGCCGGATCGAAATCTCGCCGGCTTCCTCGAGGGTCCGGCAATCGGTGGCGTCGGCGCGCATGTCGTCGTAATCGAGCTTCTTGGCCATGCCGGCGCCGGTGAAGCGCATGTCGTCGCACTGGCCGTCATTGGCCCAGCGCGAGGTGTCGTTGCCGTAATCGAAGCCGCCGGGACTGGTGCCGTCGGGGGCGCGCAGGGTGACGGTGCCGGCGATGAAGGCGGCGCGGCAATCGGTGGCGTCGCCCAGGCGATTGGCGTCATAGGGATCGGTCACGGCGCCGGGGCCGACGAAATCGGGATCGTCGCATTCCCCGTCCTTGGGCCAGTCGCCGCTGTCGTCGCCGAAATCGATGCGATTGGCGAGCACGGCCAGCCAGGCGGTCGAGGTGCTGGAGCCGGCCGGGGCATCCGCGCTGGCCAGGGTGATGGTGCCGTCCTCATAGGCATTGCGGCAATCGGTGGCATCGCGGCGGATATCGCTGTCGCTGGGATTGGAGGCCATGCCCGGGCCGACGAAGCGCGGATCGTCGCATTCCTGGTCATTGGCCCATTCGCTGCTGTCGTCACCGAAATCGATGGCGTCGCCATCGGCATCACCGGTGTCGGCCAGGGTGATGGTGCCGGCCTCGAAGGCGGTGCGGCAATCGGTGGCGTCGCGGCCGATATCGGCGTCTTCGAGCGTGGTGGCCATGGCCGAGCCCTGGAAGCGCGGGTCGTCGCATTCCCCGTCATTGGCCCATTCGGAGCTGTCATCGCCGAAATCGATCTCGGCTTCGCGCTGCGGCGCGGGGGCGGGGGCCGCTTCGGCTTCCGTCGCCTCGGCGGGTGCGCGCAGGGTGATGGTGCCGGCCTCGAAGGCGGTCTTGCAATCGGTGGCGTCGCGGGCAATGTCGACATCTTCGAGCTCGGCGGCCATGGCCGCGCCTTCGAAGCGCGGATCGTCGCATTCCCCGTCATTGGCCCATTCGGAACTGTCGTCGCCGAAGTCGATATCGGCGGCGCTGGCCTGGGCCAGGGCCGGCGCGGACAGGCCTGACAGCAAGGCCAGAGTCAGGACGGCGCCGGTGAGGCGCTTATTGGTGATCGGCATGAAGTGTCCCTCCTGGTTGGTGCCAGCATGCGGCCCGACAGAACGATGGTTCCGTCCCGGCGGCTCATGGCCCTCGGTCCTATTCCTGCGTTCCCTTTATAGCCGCATTGGGGCAGCCGGAAACGGCAAACTATTTTCCATGCGCCGCCGCCCGGTTTTCGATCCGCGCGAAAAGCGAGGAGCCGAACAGGACCAGGGCGGTGCCGATGGCATGAAAGAGGGTGAAATCTTCGCCGAGAATGAAGACGGCGAGCACAATTGTGACGATCGGGCCGAACGAAGCGGTGGAGGAGGTGGCGCGGGCGCCGATGCGGGCAATGCCGGCATTGAGCAGGAAGGAGGGCAGGACCGTGCCGAAAATGCCCAGCATCAGGCCGAGCATCCAGACCCGGGCGTCGAAGCCGGCATAGGTGCCCGGGCCATCGACGAGGAGGCTCTGTCCGATGGCCAGCACGGCGGCGGTGGACATGCCGATACAGGTGAAGAGGCCGGCGCCGACGACCAGCATCTGCCGGCGCGCCAGGTGCTGGTAAAAGGCGAAGGTCAGGGCCGAGCCCAGCACCAGCAGCGTGCCGATGAACAGGCCTTCGGGCTGCACCGCCAGGTTCCAGGCGAAGATGACCATGAGGCCCGCATAGGTGATCAGCATGGCGGGCAGCAATTTCCAGTTCATGCGGTCGCCGAAGAACCAGACGCCGAAGAGCAGCACGAAAAAGGGATAGGTGAACAGGACCAGCCGCTCATATTGGGCGGAGACGAAGGCCAGGCCGGCGAAATCGAGATAGCTCGACACGTAATAGCCCAGCGCGCCGACGGCCATGCAGGCGAGGAGGCGCCGCGGTGTCAGCAGGGCCATGGCGGCCGGATGGCGCCGAAGCAGGCCGAGCAGGATGACGAGATAGACCGGCAGGGCCACCAGCATGCGCAAGGCCAGGGTCGCCTCGGTGGAGACGCCCTCGGCGAAGGCGAGCTTGATGAAGATGCCCTTGGTGGAGAACAGGGCGGCGCCGCCAATGGCCAGGCCATAGCCGATCATGTCGATGGCTGGCGGGGCGGGCTGGGTGGTGGGGGAGGCCATGGATCGTCTTTCTTTCGCGCCCAGCAATAGAGCGTCAGGGCGCGGGTTCAAAGGCCGATATGGGCAAATCCGTCCATCCCTGTCCGCAGGCGGAAGCGCTTTCCCCTCACCCCGACCCTCTCCCCGGAGGGGCGAGGGGGCGATGGTGCCGATGGCCCGGTGCGGCGATGCGCTAGCCGCGGGGATGGGCCTTGGCGTAGCTTTCGAGGAGCCGCTCGGTATCGACCGCGGTATAGATCTGGGTGGTGGAGAGGCTGGCATGGCCCAGCAATTCCTGGATGGAACGCAGGTCGCCGCCCCTGCCCAGCAGATGGGTGGCGAAGGAATGGCGCAGCGCATGGGGCGTGGCCGAGGGCGGCAGGCCGAGGGCCGAGCGCAATTGCTGCATGCGCAATTGAATGAGCCTTGGCGAGAGCACCCCGCCGCGCACGCCGCGGAACAGGGGTTCCTCGGGCCAGAGCTTGAAGGGGGAGAGGCCGAGATAGGTGTCGATGGCCTGCCGCACCGGGGCGATCAGCGGCACCATGCGGACCCGTCCGCCCTTGCCGGTGACGCGCAGGGTTTCCGCCTCGAGATCGGCGCGGGTCAGCGCCAGGGCTTCGGAAATGCGCAGGCCGGCGCCGTAGCAGAGCGCGATCACCGCCATGTCGCGGGCGGCGACCCAGGGCCGGTCTTCCACTTCGTCGGTGCTGGAAATGGTCCGGCGCGCCTCGATGATCGTCAGTGCCTTGGGCAGGGCGCGCGGCACTTTGGGGGTGCGGATGACGTTGAGCGCTTCGCTGGCCAGGATGCCTTCGCGTTCGAGGAAGGCGAAAAAGCTCTTGAGGGCGGAGAGGACGCGGGCCAGCGAGCGGGAGCCGAGGCTTTCCGTGCGGCGCTGGGCCATGAAGGCGCGGATATCGGCGCCGCGCAATTGCCGCAGTGATTCGAGGCCGACCGGCCCGCCCATATGGCCGGCGAGGAAATTCATGAACTGGCCGAGATCGCGGCCATAGGCTTCCAGCGTCTTGGGCGCCAGGCGCCTGACCGAGCCCAGATCGCGCAGCCAGGCGGCGATGCGCTCGCGGATGAAATCGTCGGTGGCAAAGGCGCTGTCGGTCATGCGGGCAGCTTAGCGCGATTGGGTGAACAATCCCTAGCGCCAGTCGGGCCAGGCCTGGCGGCAGGATGGCGGGGGCAGGCCCAGATCGGTGTGCAGATGCCGGGGCAGGCTCTGGGGATGGGCCCGGCGGCGGGTGAGGCCGATCAGCCAGTCATAGAGGCTGGCCTCGCGCGCAATGGCGACCAGATCGCCCCTCTCGTTGCGGCCATATTCCAGTTTCATCGAAACCTCCTCTTCCCATGCGAGAAACAGAACATTAGATGAACAGGCTGACAGGTCCTGTCAGGATGGAAGCGGTAGGGAATCGCTTGCAATGGTCCGGCGCGGATGCGAGCAGAACGGATAATCATGCAGATCAGTCCGGACATCGTGGCAGTGATGGTGGGGGTGGCCGTGGACGGCCCCTATTCCTATCGCGTGCCCGAAGGCATGACGGTCACGCGCGGCTCGATCGTGGCGGTGCCGCTGGGACCGCGGCTGATTCTGGGCGTGGTCTGGGGCGAGCCCAAGGACAATATCGCCCATAACAGGCTGCGCGACATCGCCCATGCCTATGACGTGCCGGCGCTGTCGGAGGAATTGCTGGCGCTGGTGGAATGGGTGGCGCGCTATACGCTGGCGGCGCCGGGGCAGGTGTTGCGCGGCGTGCTGCGCTCGCCCGAGGCGCTGGATGCGCCAAAACCCGTCATCGCCTATCGGCGCACCGGGCACGAGCCGGAAAAGCTGACGCCGGCGCGCCTGCGGGTGCTCGATACGCTGATGGACGACATGGCCTGGCCCCGGCCCGCCCTGATGGGGGCGGCGGGCGTATCGGCTTCGGTGATCGAGGGGCTGGAACGGGCCGGGGCGCTGGAAAAGCTCGAAACCGCGCCGCCCCCGGTGGTGCTGCCGCCCGATCCGGACGGCAATCCGGCGCAGCTCAATGCGGAGCAGCAGCGGGCCCTGGCGCAAATCCTGGCGCTCGACGTCAATGATTTCGGGGTGGCGCTGCTGGACGGCGTCACGGGCGGCGGCAAGACGGAAGTGTTCTTCGAGGCGGTGGCCGATACGCTGCGCGCCGGGCGGCAGGCCCTGGTGCTGCTGCCGGAAATCGCGCTGACCAATACCTTCATCGACCGGTTCACCAAAAGATTCGGCGCCCGGCCGGCCGAATGGCATTCGGACATGACGCCGGCGCAGCGGGCCAAGGTGTGGCGCGGTGTGCTGGAGGGCACGGTGCGGGCCGTGGTGGGGGCGCGCTCGGCGCTGTTCCTGCCCTTCCGCGAACTGGGCCTCCTGGTACTCGATGAGGAGCATGACGGGGCCTATAAGCAATCGGACGGCTTCACCTATCACGCGCGCGACATGGCCATCGTGCGGGCCAACCTGGCCAGGGCGCGGGTGATCCTGTCCTCGGCCACGCCCTCGGTGGAATCGCGCAACAATGCCAATGTGGGGCGCTATGGCCATGTGCGGCTGGAAAGCCGTTTCGCCGAAGCGGCCATGCCCGACGTCACCGCCATCGACATGCGGGTGGACGGGCCGGACAAGGGCGAATGGATCGCCCCGGCTCTGGCGCGGGAAATCTTCGCGGCCCTGGACCGGGGCGAGCAGGCGCTCTTGTTCCTCAACCGGCGCGGCTATGCGCCGCTGACCTTGTGCCGCTCCTGCGGGCATCAATATCAATGTCCCGATTGCTCGGCCTGGATGGTGGAGCATCGGTTCCGCGGCGTGTTGATGTGCCATCATTGCGGCCATGAAATGCGCACGCCCAAGGTGTGCGGGGAATGCGGGGAGGCCGAGAGCCTGGTTGCCGTGGGGCCGGGCGTGGAGCGGGTGGCCGAGGAAGCGGCGGCGCGCTTTCCCGATGCGCGGCGGGTGCTGCTCTCCACCGACATGGGCAGCCATGCCCAATTGCGCGAGCGCTTCGGCGAGATCGAACGGGGCGAATATGACCTGATCATCGGCACGCAATTGGTGTCCAAGGGCCACCATTTCGAAAAGCTCTCGGTGGTGGGCGTGCTCGATGCCGATCTGGGCCTGGCGCATGGCGATCCGCGCGCTGCCGAAAAGACCTTCCAAATCCTGACCCAGGTGGCGGGGCGGGCAGGGCGCGCCAGCCGGCACGGCAAGGCGTTCCTGCAGACCTATCATCCCGACCATCCGGTGATGAAGGCCATGGTGAGCGGGGACCGCGAAGCCTTCTATGCCCAGGAATTGCTGGCGCGCGAGGCCGGCGGCATGCCGCCATTCGGGCGGCTGGCGGCGCTGATCATCTCAGCCAATGAACAGCAGACGGCCATGACCTATGCGCGGCATCTCCTGTCGGCGGCGCCGATGGCCGAGGGGGTACGGCTCTATGGTCCGGCCGATGCGCCCATCGCCATGATCCGCGGGCGGCACCGGGTGCGGCTCCTGGCGCAATCGGGCAAGGATTTCGACCTGTCGGGCTATATGCGCTTCTGGCTCGCCGGCGCCGAACGGCCCAAGGGCGACCTCAAGGTGCAGATCGACATCGATCCGATGAGCTTCATGTAGGGCGAGCGCGCGTTGCGGGCGCAACGCATTCTTTACCTTTAGGGCCCAATCTCCGGGTCAGCCACGGAGTGATGACCGAGGCTAGCGGCGGGCGGTGTGCTTACCCAGCCATCCCAACCGCCCGCTGCGCCCCCTACCCGGTCAGAAGACCGGCGGCGATCAGAAGATCACCCCGACATAATGCGAGCGTAAGTCTTAAGCCTTCGTAACGACGCGGGCCGCTTTGGCATGGGCGGGGTTTGGCGTGGTAGAGAGGGCGCTGCCGAGTTTCTCTTCCGCGTGTTCGTGCCATTCGAGCGTAGCTCTCATGGCCTTCTTGGCTCGAAAGGCTCCACTGGAGCCTTTCGTCCTGCGGAGCGCCGGCGAAGTGCGACACTTTCGACATGGTTGAATCACGTCGCCAAGCCTTGCATGGCTGACTTTTCATGTGTTAGAGCAGCCCCGACTTTCAGGGGGTCCGGCTCGAACCCCGTTTCCGAGCACGTCCAAGCGTTCAAAACCCGCCCGGGTTCCGGCAGACGGAGCCATTGCAAGGGCGGTCATTAAGAGGGTGAAGCGGCATTGGCAGCGCAGAATTCAGTGCTTACCCAGATCGCGCGGCCATATGCGTCGGCGCTGTTTGATCTCGCCAAAAGCGAAAACCAGCTGGCCCAGGTGGAAACCGGGCTTTCCGACATCTCCCGGCTGATCGGGGAAAGCGAAGACTTCTCCCGCTATCTCCGGTCCCCGGTCATTCCCGCCGACGTCAAGGCCTCCGCGCTCGATGCCCTTCTGGGCAAGGCCAAGGTCAATCCGCTGGTCGGCAATTTCCTGCGCATCGTGGCCCGCAATGGACGCCTGTTCGCGCTGGACCAGATCATCGTGGCCTTCCGCGAACTGGCCGCCGCCGATCGCGGTGAAACCACCGCCGATGTGACCTCGGCCGCCCCGCTCACCGATGCGCAGGCCAAGGCTCTCAGCGAGACGCTCAAGACCAAGCTGGGCAAGACCGTCACGCTCAATCAATTCGTTGATCCCTCGCTGATCGGCGGCCTTCAGGTGAAGGTCGGCAGCCAGATGATCGACTCTTCGCTCAAGACAAAACTCGCTGCGATGAAAATCGCCATGAAAGAGGTCGGATAAATGGACATCAAAGCCGCGGAAATCTCTGCGATCCTCAAGGACCAGATCAAGAATTTCGGCCAGGAAGCCCAGGTTTCCGAAGTCGGCCAGGTGCTCTCCGTCGGTGACGGTATCGCCCGCGTCTATGGCCTCGACAATGTGCAGGCCGGCGAACTCGTGGAATTCCCGGGCGGCATCAAGGGCATGGCGCTCAACCTCGAAACCGACAATGTCGGTGTCGTGATCTTCGGCAATGACCGTTCCATCAAGGAAGGCGACGTCGTCAAGCGCACCGGCGCCATCGTGGACACCCCCGTGGGCCCGGGCCTGCTCGGCCGCGTGGTCGATGGCCTCGGCAACCCGATCGACGGCAAGGGCCCGATCGAGCACACCGAACGCCGCCGCGTCGACGTCAAGGCCCCCGGCATCCTGCCGCGCAAGTCGGTGCACGAGCCGATGTCGACCGGCCTCAAGGCCATCGACGCGCTGATCCCGATCGGCCGCGGCCAGCGCGAGCTGGTGATCGGCGACCGCCAGACCGGCAAGACCGCCATCATTCTCGATACCTTCCTCAATCAGAAGCCGGCGCATGACGCCAATGCTTCCGATACCGAGAAGCTCTATTGCATCTATGTCGCCGTCGGCCAGAAGCGCTCGACCGTGGCCCAGTTCGTCAAGCAGCTCGAGGAATCGGGCGCGCTGCCCTATTCGATCATCATCGCCGCCACCGCTTCGGACCCGGCGCCGCTGCAATATATCGCGCCGTTCACCGGCTGCGCCATCGGCGAATGGTTCCGCGACAATGGCAAGCATGCCGTGATCGCCTATGACGATCTGACCAAGCAGGCCGTCGCCTACCGCCAGATGAGCCTGCTGCTGCGCCGTCCGCCGGGCCGCGAAGCCTATCCGGGCGACGTGTTCTACCTGCACAGCCGTCTGCTCGAACGCGCGGCCAAGATGAACGAAGACCACGGTCTTGGTTCGCTCACCGCCCTGCCGGTCATCGAGACCCAGGCCAATGACGTGTCGGCCTATATCCCGACCAACGTGATCTCGATCACCGACGGCCAGATCTTCCTCGAGACCAACCTGTTCTTCCAGGGTATCCGCCCGGCCGTGAACGTGGGTCTCAGCGTTTCCCGCGTGGGTGGCTCGGCCCAGGTCAAGGCGATGAAGCAGGTGGCCGGCTCGCTCAAGGGCGAACTTTCCCAGTATCGCGAAATGGCGGCCTTCGCCCAGTTCGGTTCGGACCTCGACGCGGCCACCCAGCGCCTGCTGAACCGCGGCGCCCGCCTCACCGAGCTGCTGAAGCAGCCCCAGTTCTCCCCGCTCAAGACCGAAGAACAGGTCGCGGTGATCTTTGCCGGCGGCCAGGGCTATCTCGACAGCATTCCGGTCAACAAGGTCCAGGATTTCGAGAAGCACGTGCTCTCGAACCTGCGCTCCAAGCATGCCGATCTCCTGGCGACCATCGCCACGGAAAAGGCGCTGAGCGACGACACCCGCGCCAAGCTGAAGTCGGCTCTGGACGAGATCAAGAAGACCTACGCGGCTTAAGCCCTGAAGGAGACGACAGGCAATGCCGTCGCTAAAGGACCTCAAGAACCGGATCGACTCGGTCAAATCGACCCAGAAGATCACCAAGGCCATGCAGATGGTCGCGGCGGCCAAGCTCCGTCGCGCCCAGGAAGCCGCCGAGGCCGCCCGCCCCTA
>Ga0065721_10005417_pt1 | contig 24028 bp, 21 predicted proteins | sample Mesricmetagenome_FD_59108 | JGI IMG/M metagenome (GOLD analysis project Ga0065721, IMG submission 59108) | Mesophilic microbial community from rice straw/compost enrichment Sample: eDNA_1 v2 (version 2) | ecosystem: Engineered > Solid waste > Grass > Composting > Bioreactor | place: USA: Davis...
ATCGCATGCGCTTTCCGCTCGAAGTGTTCGACGCCGTCCGAGCGGCCGTGCCCGCCGACAAGCCGGTCAGCATCCGCGTCTCGGGAACGGATTGGGCCGCCGGCGGCTGGGACATCGAGCAAACCGTGGAGTTCGCGCGAGCGCTGGAGGCGCGCGGCTGCAACGCCATCCATGTTTCGAGCGGCGGACTGACACCGTCGCAGAAGATCTGGATCGGTCCCGGCTATCAGGTGCCGCTGGCACGAGCAGTCAAAGCGGCGGTGAAGATGCCGGTGATCGCAGTGGGACTGATCAACGACTTCGAGCACGCCGAATCGGTGCTCGTTGCCGGCGATGCCGATTTCATCGCGCTCGCGCGAGCCATGCTCTACAACCCACGCTGGCCGTGGCACGCCGCCGCTCACTTCGGCGCGCAGGTGAAAGCGCCCGATCAGTATCTGCGCTCTCAGCCGGCGCGATTCCGTGGCTTGTTCGATATGCGCGCGGACGACTGAGCGCCCCTGCTTCGCAGGTTACAGGGATCGTTGCGCCCGGATGTTGTCTGCCTGCTCCGGATGCAGCTCGCGCATGAGCGCGTCCAGCTTCTCTCGCTGCTTGGTGTCTTCGTAGAAGCGAACCACACGGCTGCGGGCCAACTCGCGCGTCGCTGCATCGACTCCGTCGGCGACGGCGAGGATGCGATAGCTTTCAACGATCTTTCGTTCGGCCTCGCGATGCTTGCCTTCTTTATGCAGCACCTCGCCGAGCGCGCTGGTCGATCGCGCAGCTCGCCATTCGGGCGCCCCGGTCCGCATCCAGCGATTGGCCGCTGCCGTGAAATGGGCTTCGGCATCGGCAAGCTTGCCAGTGGCCGCCAGGACCTCGCCAAGGTAGTGCTCGGCGGACGCGACGTATTGATGGTCGGGAGGCAGGCTCTTGCCGAACAATTCGAGCGTGTCGCGCAGCAGTGGCTCGGCCTCCTCGAACCTCGACTCTCGTATCAGCACCGTCCCCAGCATGGTCTGCAGAAATCCTATTTTCGCATACGCCGTGCTGTTGGCATTGCGATGGATCGCGATCGCCTCTCGCACCAGTTTCTCGGCGGCTTCAGTGTTCCCTTGCGCCAGGCGCACTTGAGCGAGCGACGACATGGTTTCCGCCACCGCCGGATTGGATTTGAACAGCGCTCGCTGCGTCGCCAGCGTGCACTCGTAAATCGGCGCGGCCGCTGCGAGCTTGCCCTGGTACAGCAGCGTTTCGGCGAGCACGAAGTCCGCTTTGACCCGATCGGGATGGCGTACGTCGACGGATTCATAGATCCCGACCGACTCGCGCGCGACCGCCTCCGCTCGAGCATAGTCGTCCAGCCAGGTATAGAGGTTGGCCTGTTCGCTCAGAATGCTGGCGATCTCCGGATCCCGGGGGCCTTTCACACGGCGCATCAGTTCCAGCGCCTGGTCGAATGCGGCGAGCGCCTCGACGGGGCGACTGCGCATCGTTTCGAGCCGACCGATCTCCGCCAGCAGCTTCGCCCTGGCCTCCTCGTCGGTCTCTCCGAGGCTCGCCATCAGCGCTTGCGCCTGACCGAAATGCTCATCCGATTGTTGCGCCAGTCCGGCATCCCGTTCCGCAATCGCAAGCTCGATCAGAGTGGTCACCAGCTTCGGCCCCTGGCCCGCGGCTTCACGCCGCAGTCGGAGCGCCTTCTCGAGCTGATCGACGGCTTCGTTGGGCTCGCCCAGNCGCCGGTACGCGACGCCCATGTTCACGTGCAGCTCCGATCGCACCGCCGGNTTGACGTTNGGATCGGCATCGATCACCAGCTTGGCCTGGTCGAGCAGCTCCCGNGCCGACATCTCGCGGCCGAAGTTCACGTACGGGTTGGCTGCAGCAAANATGTCACGGAAGTGCCCCGAAACGCGTTCCTGCGTTTCTTTNTCCTGGGTCATCAGCTCGAGCGCGANCTGGGTCTTGGCGCGCTGAATCGCCACGGTGATGAGCGAACCCACGACGAACGCCGCCACGATGGCACCGGCCGAGACAGTCAGCCAGTTGCGTCGGACGAACCGGGATGAGTAGTAGACCCAGTTGCCCTGGCGCGCCTGGACCGGCTCGTTCGCCAGATGGTGGCGAATGTCTCCGATGAACTGATCGATCGAGCTGTAGCGATGCTGCGGCTCTTTGCGCATCGCGCGCATGATGATCGCGTCGAGATCGCCGACGAGCGCGCGTTCCAGCTTGTCTGGGGTCGTGCCACGCGCGTTGGCCAGGACGGAGACGGACGGTTCGTCATCTTTCGGGCCGGCGCGCATCGCTGCCTGCACCGCAGCGCTTGGACGCATCGGATCGGTGATGCAGATCGCACGCTCCAGCTCCAACTGACTGGCGGAGGAGGACGAGAGCGTGTACGGGCGCAATCCCGTGAGCAGTTGATAGAGCACGACGCCCAGGGAATAAACGTCGCTCGCGGTAGTGACCGGTCGGCCAAGGATCTGCTCGGGACTCGCGTACTCGGGCGTGAGCAGACGGTCGTTCATGCGCGTCAGGTCCGACGGCTTCGTGACATCGCTGGCGTCCAGCAGCTTGGCGATGCCGAAGTCGAGCAGCTTGGGCACGCCCGCGCCCGTCACCAGAATGTTCGCGGGCTTGAGGTCACGATGCACGATCAGGTTTTGGTGCGCGTACTGTGCGGCGGTGCAGACCTGCAGAAACAACTCGAGCCGTTCACGCAAGCCCAGCTGCCGTTCATCGCAGAACCGATCCATGGGCTCGCCATGAATGTATTCCATGACCAGGTAGGGCTGACGCCCTTCGGTCTCGCCGGCATCCAGCAGCCGGGCAATGTTGGGGTGATTGAGGCTGGCGAGAATCTGCCGCTCGGCACGGAAGCGCAGGCCGAACGAAGGCGCGGCACTCTCATCGATGATCTTGATCGCGACCTGCGCCGAATATTGCTTGTCGGCGCGCTCGGCCAGGTAGACCGTGCCCGATCCGCCACGGCCGAGCACCGAAACGATCTTGTAGCGATCGGCGATGACGCGGCCCAACAGGCTCGGACGGTGCGCCTGGCTGGAACGCAAGAACGCATCCGCGACAGCCCGCGAGATCGGACTGCTGGTGACCGCCTCGGGATAGACGGCGAGCAGCCCGAGGGCTTCTTCGAGCTCCTCTGGCTCAGCGATCTGTGCTCGAAGGTAAGCCTCCCGGTCCTGGGGGAGAAGCTGCATCGCTTCTTCGAGAACTTGCGCTATCCGCGTTAGGCGCCGCTCACCCGCGGCTCTCGGAAATGACATTAGACCAACATCGATAACTGCAAAACGTCAGTGGTCGGTAACGGAAATGATGTGCATCGGCACACACCAAACAAACGCATGCACCTCGGGCCGACGCTGATTCTCCTTATTAATTAGGACAGTTGCGTGTCGGACGTCGAGTTTTGGAGCTTCTCGTTTGCTGCGCCCCACCCCCTTGCGGCCGCACGACCCGAGCCTGCCTAGGCAATACCCTGATTTTGTGAACTATCTAACATAATCGACCCGAACGAGTGTGATGAAGATCACAATCGCTTCTCGCTTATGTCTATGATTCACTCGGTTCCACAGGGTGCTTACTACTTTTCTTCGGGAGCGGCGTTGACATGCGTAGCAGAATTTTCACGGCGTTTGTTTTCTCCTCCATCCTGCTGGCGGGCACTGCCTCGGCGGATGGCATCGTTGGCGGCAAGCGTCCCCTGGAACAGCTCGCGGACGGCATCGTCGGCGGCAAGCGTCCCCTGGAACAGCTCGCTGACGGCATCGTCGGTGGCAAGCGTCCCCTCGAACAGCTCGCTGACGGCATCGTTGGCGGCAAGCGTCCCCTGGAACAGCTCGCTGACGGCATCGTTGGTGGCAAGCGTCCCCTCGAACAGCTCGCGGACGGCATCGTTGGCGGCAAGCGCCCGCTGGAACAGCTGGCGGATGGCATCGTCGGCGGCAAGCGCCCCCTGGAACAGCTGGCTGACGGCATCGTCGGTGGCAAGCGTCCCCTCGAACAGCTGGCTGACGGCATCGTCGGCGGCAAGCGTCCCCTCGAACAGCTGGCTGACGGCATCGTCGGCGGCAAGCGTCCGCTGGAGCAGCTCGCGGACGGCATCGTTGGTGGCAAGCGCCCGCTCCTGAGCGTCGCCTGATCGGCCGCCAACCTGGAGAAATTACATGAAACGTTTCTATTTGGTCTGCGTCGCGATCGGGTTGATGTCCACCGCCGTGGGCACCGGCATCGTCGCTGCGGGCACCGGCACCTCCTCCAAGCTCGACACTGAGACCTCGCAGTCGGCAGCGCTGGAGCAGCTGAAAGCCCAGGCGTCCGCCACGAACATGACGTGGCAGCGCCCGCTCTAAAGTCCAACCGAGCGAATGCAGGGCGGCGCAGCCCCGTGCGCCGCCCAAGCTCACCGCAACAAGCTACACAGGGGCCGATCGGCCCTCAGCGCTGACCTTGCTGCCGCTCGATCTCGGCACGCAGCTCCTCTGACCTGGCGCGCAGCTCCGGGGTGAACTCGGGGCCGAAATCCTCCAGCTCGTACAGCGGCCGGATCTCGATCTCGGTGTCCTCGCCCGGCATGGGGTGCGGGCAGCGCCGCACCCAGTCGATGGCCTCGTCCATGGACTTCACCTGCCAGATCCAATAACCCGCGATCACTTCCTTGGTCTCGGCGAACGGCCCGTCGATCACCAGCCGGCGGTCCCCCGAGAAGCGCACCCGCTTGCCCTTGCTGGTCGGCTGCAACCCGTCGCCCCCCAGCATGATACCGGCCTGGACCAGCGCCTCGTTGAATTTGGTCATGTCCGAGGCCAGCTGCTCGGTAGGCGCCACGCCGGCTTCGGAATTCCTGGTGGCCTTGATCATCACCATGACGCGCATGTTCGTGCTCCTGTGGATAGTTGCGATCTGACTGGAAGACGATCGCGGCGCCGCTGACCCGACACTTCGATGGGGACTTTTGCCGCCTCGCGTCGGATCGGCCGGGAGCCCAGGGACGCAGCTCCTCCCTTCTCAGACCATGCAGCCGCGGGCATCGCGTAAAGCTGAACTGGGCACTGCGGCCTCCCGCGAGTCTGTCATGAGCGCTCGTCTATCGCCATCATGGGATCAATCGATTTCTGTAATCGACGAACGACGCGTACCTTGGCGCGGACCCAAACGAAAACAGGTGCCGCCTCAATGAAAAAATCAGAGATCCACTCCGCGCCCGCCGCGACGCTCACGACCAGCGCCGGCAATCCGATCAGCGACAACCAGAACTCGCTGAGCGCCGGCCCGCGCGGCCCGCTGCTCCTGCAGGACTACCAATTGATCGAGAAGCTCGCCCATCAGAATCGCGAGCGTATTCCCGAACGCGTCGTGCACGCCAAAGGCTGGGGTGCTTACGGCACGCTGACCGTGACCGGGGACATCTCTGCTTACACCAAGGCGAAGGTGTTACAGCCAGGCGCCAAGACCGATTTGATCCTGCGCTTCTCCACTGTTGCCGGCGAGCTCGGTGCGGCCGATGCGGAACGTGACGTGCGTGGCTTCGCGGTGAAGTTCTACACGCCCGAAGGCAACTGGGATCTGGTAGGTAACAACACGCCGGTGTTCTTCATTCGCGATCCGCTCAAGTTCCCGGACTTCATTCGCACGCAGAAGCGTCATCCGCGCACCAACCTGCGTTCGCCGACCGCGCAATGGGATTTCTGGTCGCTGTCGCCCGAAAGCCTGCATCAGATCACGATCCTGTTTTCGGATCGCGGCCTGCCCACCGACGTGCGTCATATGAATGGTTATGGCTCGCATACCTACAGCCTGATCAACGCCGCTGGCGAACGCTTCTGGGTGAAATTCCATTTCAAGACCCAACAGGGTCATCGTCACTGGACCAACGCCGAAGCGGCGCAGGTGGTCGGCCGCACTCGCGAAAGCACGCAGGAAGATTTGTTTGCTGCCATCGAAAACGGCGAATTCCCTCGCTGGACCCTGCAGGTGCAGATCATGACCGAGGCACAGGCAGCCGCATGGTCGGAACGCACCGGTTTGAACCCGTTCGACCTCACCAAAGTGTGGCCGCATCGTGACTTCCCGCCGATCGAGGTCGGCGTGCTCGAGCTGAATCGCAACCCGAGCAACTATTTCGCCGAGATCGAGCAGGTCGCGATGTCTCCTTCGAACATCGTGCCGGGCATCGGCTTCTCGCCCGACCGCGTGTTGCAGGCTCGAATCTTCAGCTACGCCGATGCGCATCGTTATCGACTGGGCACGCACTACGAAGCGTTGCCGGTGAACGCGCCGAAGTGTCCGGTGCACCACTATCACAAGGACGGCTCGATGCGGTTCTTCCAGAACGACACCGGCAACGCCGATGCGTACTACGAGCCGAACTCGTTCAACGGTCCGAAGCAGGACGCGCGCTTCGCCGAACCGGCGTTGCCGCTGCATGGCGCGGCAGATCGCTACGATCATCGCTCGGGCAACGACGACTTCATCCAGCCCGGCAATCTGTTCCGTCTGTTCGACGCGGCACAGAAGCAGCGACTGTTCGACAACATCGCCGCGGCCATGCAGGGCGTGCCGGAGTCGATCGTCCGTCGGCAGCTCGCGCTGTTCGCCAAGTGCGATCCCGAATACGGCGAAGGCGTGCGTCGCGCTCTGAAGCTCGACTCCATTGGCGACGATCGCCTCAAAGGCAGCAGTGCCACGGACGAAGCAACAGCAAGCAACGCTATTCCTGCATAGATCTCCTCGACCCTCCTCCCTGCACTAGCCCCGCTTACGCGGGGCATTTTTTTGCGCAGCTGTCCCGAACTCGGAGCCTGCGAGGACTGTTGTAGGATAGAGCCTGTGTCGGTTTCGCCCAGGTGCATGATTCATGAAGCAGGTCACCTCGCAGGATGTCCAACTCCGAGTCGAACACACGCCGCGGCCCGGTGCGCCGGCGCTGCTGCTGTTGAATTCTCTGGGGGCGTCGCTCGAGATGTGGGATGAGCAGTTCGAGGCGTTGAGCGAACGCTTCGAGCTGATCCGCTTCGATGCGCGCGGGCATGGCAAATCTACAATCGGCACTCAGCAGGCCGCGACCATGGATTTGCTGGCGACCGATGCGCTCAACGTGCTCGAAGCATGCGGAGTCGCGCGCGCTCACCTGTGCGGTGTGTCCTTAGGCGGAATGATCGCGATGCATATCGCGGCCAAGTGGCCGGACTGCGTGCTCAAGGCGGCGTTCTGTAATACCTCGCCTCACATGCCGCCGCGCGAGACGTGGGACGCGAGGATTCAAACCGCGCTGACGCAAGGTCCCGCGGCGTTGGCCGAGGCCACCTTGGGCCGCTGGTTCACGCCCGAATTTCACCAAGCGCATCCAGAGCAGATCCAGAAGATCCGCTCGCTCCTGCTGGAGACGTCACCGCAAGGTTATGCAGCCTGCTGCGCGGCCATTCGCGACATGGATCAGCGCGAATCGATCAAGAACATCACCGCGAAAACCCTGGTCATCGGCGGCACTCGGGACACCTCGACGCCGCCGGCGCGCGCCGAGCTCATTGCGAAATCCATTCCCGAAGCGAAGCTCGTGTTACTGGAAGCGGCGCACTTGTCGAATGTCGAACGTGCCGGCGAGTTCAACGCCGCCTTGATCGAGTTCCTGCAAGGCGAGCTGGCGCCGCCGGTCACGCAGGCTTAGGAATCAGGCAGCGCCCAGCTTCCGCAGCAGCGCGGCGCGCTGGTCCGGGCTGATCTCATAGCAGCTGAACAGATCGGCCAGCCACATGCCGTCGGCGACCAGCCGCAGATGCAGCTCGTCGAGCGAGGCTTCGCCAGGTCCCTGCGACAGATGCAGGCGTGCCCGCACTCGCCCTGCCAGCTCGGGCTGCGCCGTGCAGATGATGGTCAGGGCTTTGAAGACCTGCTGATCCTTGGGCAGCTGGCCCATGCGCGATACCACCTGCAAGTAGGCCTTCGCGAGACTGCCGCCGGCGGCTTGACGTTCGACCTCGACCTGCAGCTGCTCGGCCAGATAGTCGGCCAGCGCCTCCAGCAGGGAATTCTTCGAGTCGAAGTAATACAACAGTCCGCCTTTGCTGACATGCGCGGCGTCGGCGACCGCATCCAGCGTCAAGGCAGCCGTGCCTTTCTTCAGCACGAGCGCCGCGGCAGCATCTAACAACTGCTGCCGCCTGTGGCCCGCGGATCGGGTGCGAATCGAGGGGATGGTGGACATGAACCCTAGAGTTGCGACGGAAAGCCTGCTTATCAAGACGCGGGCACGGCCTCGGACAAATGCCTGAGGTTCGCGCCCAATGTCGTGGACCGCTAATTAGACTCGCCGTCCACGCCGCAGTTCCGCCTTACACCGGCAGGGCGACCGGTGCTCCCGTGGACGCATCCTTTGTACCTTCCCGTTGCGCGTCCAGCTTGCGATGGTCCGCTGCGATCAGCGTGTAGAACACCGGCACCACGAACAATGTAAACAGCGTGCCGACAATCATGCCCGTCACCAGCACGATGCCGATGCTATTGCGCGCCTCGGCACCCGGCCCGGACACCAACACCAGCGGGAAGTGGCCGAACACCGTGGCGGCGGAAGTCATGAGGACCGGACGCAACCGGGTCAGCGACGCCTCACGCAAGGCCGCGATCTTCTCTACGCCACGCTCCTGCAGAGTGTTCGCGAACTCGACGATGAGAATGCCATTCTTCGCGATCAGGCCAACCAGCGTGATCAAGCCCACTTGCGAGTAGATGTTGATGGTCGTCATGTCCAGGAACGTGAACACCAACGCACCCGAGATCGCGAGCGGCACCGAGCCGAGCAGCACGATCAACGGATCGCGGAAGCTCTGGAACTGCGCAGCCAGCACCAGATAGATCAGGATCAGCGCGAAGCCGAGCGTTGCGGTCAACGCCGCCCCTTCATGACGAATCTGTCGCGACTCGCCGGCGTAGTCGATCAGCACATTGTCGCCGCCCGCCTTCTTCGCTGCGTTCTCCAGCACACGCAAACCTTCTTCCTTGGTCACGCCCGGCTGCACGCCACCGAAGATGCGCGCCGAGTTACGTTGCGCGAATCGATTCAGCGTGCGCGGACCGGTCTCCGATTCGATGTGCATGAAAGTGGAAACCGGCACCAGCGCACCGCTCGGCGTCTTGATCTTCAGATCGAGCAAGGGATCGAGCGTGGCGCGGTCCTTGTCGCCGATCTGCGGGATGACCTTGTAGCTGCGATCGAAGTAGTTGAAGCGGTTGACGTACGCGCCACCCAACAACGTGCCCAGCTCGCGCCCGACGCCCGCCAGGTCCAGTCCCAGATCGGCGAGCCGCTCGCGATCCAGCACGACGCGCGCCTGGGGCAGATCGATCTTCAGATCCGTGTCGACATAGAGGAACTTGCCGCTGGCCCAGCCCGCATCGAGCACTGCCTGAGTGGTCGCGAGCAGCTCTTCGATAGACTGCTCGTTCTGCACGATCATCTCCACGTCATACTGGCCCGGCGTGGGCAGCGGCGGATCGAGACGCGGATAGACGCGCAGCCCAGGCACTTGCGAGACCGCGCCGTACACGTCGCCGTACATCTGCTCAGTCGAGCGATCGCGCTCCTTCCAATCCTTCGCGACCAGGCCACCGAAGCCGCCCCACGCCGCGGTCAGCGACCACATGAAGTCCGCTTCGGGGAACGCCGTGAGCGCCTTGACGACATTCTGTGAATCACGATCGGTCGCGACCAGCGACGAATCCGGCGACGCCTCGAAGAACAAACTGATGTGACTTTGATCCTCGACCGGCGCCAGCTCCTGACGCGAGTACGTGAACAACGGCCACGCAGCGAGCGTGACCAGCACCGCCATAGCGACGATGCCCCAGCGCATCTGCAAGGCACCGTCGAGCAACTTCTCATAAGTGACACGGATCGCATCGAAGCCGCGATTCACCAGGCCGGTCAGCTTGCCTTCGTGACCATGCGCGTGCACGAAGCGCGAGCTCATCACCGGCGACAGAGTGAGCGCGACGATGCCGGACACGACCACTGCCGCCGCGAGCGTGATTGCGAACTCTAGGAACAGCGAACCCGTCAGGCCGCCCTGGAATGCGATCGGCGTGTACACGGTCGCCAGCGTAATNGTCATCGCGACGATGGGNCCTGCCAGCTCNCTTGCGCCCGCGAGCGCCGCTTCNGTTCGAGATTTTCCTTCGCGAACGTGACGTTCGACGTTCTCGACCACNACGATGGCATCGTCGACCACCAGACCCACCGACAGCACGATGGCCAGAATGGTCAGCAGATTCAGACTGAAGCCGAACGCCATCATCACGATGGCTGCACCGACCAGCGACACCGGCATCGCGACCAGCGGCACCAGCGCCGTGCGAATCGAGCCCATGAACAGGAATACCACGATGGCCACGATCAGCACGGTTTCGCCCAGCGTCTTGGTGATCTCTTCCAGGGCGCTGCGCATGAACATCGTGCCATCCCACACCAGGCGCATCTCGATGTCGGCCGGCAGCGTGGGTTCGATGCGCTCCATCTCCTCGCGCAGATGACGAGCGACTTCGATTTCATTCGAGCCGGGCAGCGGCCACACGCCGAGATACACGCTCTGCTGGCTGTTGTACTTCGCCACCATCGCCGCTTCTTCCGCGCCGAGCTCGACGCGCGCCACATCGCTCAAGCGCACGATCGCCCCGTCGCGGTCGGCGACGATCAGGTTCTCGAATTCATGGACCGCGCGCAGATCGGTGTTGGCGAGCAGGTTGACCTGCACCAGATTGCCTTTGGTCTGACCGACAGCCGCGAGATAGTTGTTTCTGCGCAGAGCTTCGTGCACGTCGCCCGGCGCAAGATTACGGGCCGCGAGCCGGTCGGGATCGATCCACACGCGCATCGCCAGCGGCTGCGCGCCTTCATAACTTACGCGCTGCACGCCTTCGAGCGTAGACAACTGCGGCTGCAAAGTGCGAGACAACCAGTCGGTCAGCTCGGGCACCGAGCGGTCCGGGGAAGTGAAGCCGAGATAAAACGTCGCGTATGGACGATCGGCACGCTGCACTTCCACGACCGGCGGCTCCGCCTCGGCCGGCAACTCGGAACGAACCTGCTGCAGGCGGGCGGTGACTTCGGCCAATGCGTCGGTGCTGTCGTGATCCAGCTTCAAGCGCACGGTGATCGTGCTGACGCCGGCGCGGCTGGTCGACTCGACATAGTCGACGCCGCTGATGGCCGACACCGCGCGCTCGATCGGCGTCGTCAGGAATCCGCGAACCGTCTCAGCGCTCGCGCCCGTGTACACCGTAGTGATGATCACCGACGAGCTCTCCACGCTCGGGAACTGCTGTACCGGCAGGTTGAACAGTGCCCGCGCGCCGACCAGCACGATGACCAGATTGACCACCACCGCGAGTACGGGGTGTTTGATGAAAATATCCGTAAATGAGCGCATGGCAGTGATCCGTTACATGCTGGTCGCCGTCGAGCGAGCCTTGTTGAGTGCCACCGACGCCGGCGGATTGCTCACCGCGACCAACGCAGCCTCGCGCAGCTTGAACGAGCCGGAGGCCGCCACCTGTTCGCCGGGCTCCAGGCCCTTGGTGATGATGACTTCGTCACCCGCCATCGCGTCGACCACGACAGCGCGCTGGCGGGCGCGAGTCTGGCCCTGCTCGTCCGCGACCACGACGAACACGTGATCTCCGGCAGGTCCCTTGCGAACGGCACTGGCGGGAACGGCAGTCGCCAGCAACGGCTCGCCGACTCCGACCTGAACTCGCACTGATGCACCGGGCGCCGGCGTCTGCGCCGTGTTGTTGAGCTTGGCGCGGACCGTCGCGTTACGAGTGGTGGGATCGACTCGCGCGTCGATCGCGAGAATCTCTGCCTTCACACCCGTGGTATCGCCAGAAGCAAAGACATCCACTTTGCCGCCGGGACGCAACGCCGCGGCCACCTGCTGAGCGACGGTGAAATCGACATAAGTGGCATCGTCCACGCCTTGCAAGGTCGTCAACAACGCGCCTTCGTTCAAATACTGGCCGGGATGCACATCGGAAATACCGATCCGAGCCCGGAACGGCGCACGGATGATCTTGCGATTGATGACCGCTTTGATACGTGCCACCTGCGCCTCCACCACTTCCAGTTCGGCGCGAGCAGCATCGACTTCCATTTCCGACGCCGCGCGGTGCTGGCTCATTCGCTGCATGCGGGCGAATTGCGTGCGGGCGAGCTCGGCCTGCGCTTGCAACGCCTGCAGATCCGCCTCTTCCACTGAAACGTCGAGCGCCACCAGCACGGTGCCCGCTTCGACTATTTTTCCAGGCTCGAGCGCAACGTGACGCACCGTGCCGGGCAATTCGTTTCGAACCGTGATGGAACGCAACGCGACCACGGTGCCAATCGACGTCGTGGTGCGAACATGCTGGTGCTCACGAACCAGTGCCGTGACCACCGATTCCGCCGGCTCCGGCTGACTCGCCGCTATCGCTTCGGCTTCAGCAAGGCTCGATTGTTTCCAGGCGCTGAGCAGCACACCCGACACGATTACCGCCCCCACGAGCAGTAATGACCCTATCCATTGATTCGCTTTCATCACTCGATCCCCGATCCATTGTGCGTGACTCAGGCGGTGCAAGGTATTCCTTGCCCGTGAGCCGACCAATCGGGCACGGCGAAACTCACTCGTTCCGGATAAGCAGGAATCGGCAGGCGTCGGTTACAGCAAATATTGGCGCGTCATTCGTTGCGCCACAGCGCCCAGTACCGACCGATGCGGCTGGCGAAGCGCCCGGGCGGTTCTTCGAAGATCCGTGCGCCGAGCCTGAATGCCTTGTTCTGTAATTGCTTACGACGGCGGTCGAGCACGGCTACCAAGGCGTCGCAGTCCTTGCCCTGGAACGTTTCCGTGTGGGCCGTGACTTTGGCACGCAACACCGCCAGGTCATGATCGTCGCCAAGATGATCGGCCAGTTTGTGCGACTGATCGGCCAACTCTGCCAGCGGCCCCGGCCAGACCGGCTCCAGCATCTGCAGCTGATGCCACAGATATTTCACTTGTTTGCGCCAATCGTGCAGATCCTCGCTGGCCCGCGAGCTCCGGGCCGCTTTCATACGCTTCCTGCCACCGCGATAGATGCGCTCCAGGCCGCTGCCAATGATGTCCCAGTCGGCGCCTTTCATATTCCATCGCGCGCTGCGCGCCTTGACCTCCCGCAAGGCCTTGCGCTGCCTGTTGGCCAATGTCGGCGTGATGGCCTGGCGGGCCGCGGTTTGTTCCTGTCGCAGTACGCGCCGAAACTTGTCGAGTTGCAGCGAACGAGTGGCCGGCTCATAACGTTCGACCAGATCGTCCAGGGCGGCCAGCAGCACTTTGCTATCGCGCGCCACGCCCAACGGACGGGCGGCATCGCGTAGCGCGGTGTTCTCACGTCGGTAGGCGATCTCGCCAATCGCGTCCCGCAACAATCGGAGTGCCGCGCGGGATTTTTTCAGCTGCTTGCGCGCGTCATGAATGTTGGCATCGCTGATTCGTTTCTTATGAAGCGCAGCGCCCGCCCCGGCAAGCCACTCCAGAAGAATTCGCCGCACACCTGACACCCCTGCTTCGTCGGGCTGCAACTCCGCCATCGTCACGTGCCTTTGTCTTGCTCGAAGGCGCGCACGGCATCGCGAAACATCTTTTGCGCCTGCCGCACACCGCCCCGCCCCGTGATTCTGAACTCACGGCCCTGCGCCTGATTATACGAGCGCAGAAAATGCTCGATATCCTTCAATTGCCGCTCATCGACCTGCTCGATCCGGGTGATCGCCGGCCGATTCACCGGCGTCTCGAGCGTCGCCAGCAGCCGATCGTTGCGGATCATCTTGCGCTGCTCTTTCTGCACCGCCCGCAGCACCCCGATGAGATGAACGTGCACCAGGCAGCCGGGGAACAGCGGCGCATCGGCCAGCACCATCACGTCCAATGCGTCGCCATCCTCGGCGCAGGTGGACGGGATGGAACCGAAGTCATGAGGAAACGACATGCCGGCCGGCAGGATGCGGCTGAGTTTGAGCACGCCGAGCTTGGGATCGAACTTGTACTTGTTACGACTGCCCTTGGGCGTGTCGATGACGACCCGAACGAGCCCGGTCTCGGGATCCCGCGCGGGCAACTCCATGGGAGATGCAGTGGGCATGGCGGCCTCCTGCGAACGGAAGCGGCGAGCCAGGGGACGGGTTCCCGGGCAGCCTGTCCGGGACTGCGGGTGCGTCTTGAAGCCGACCAGATTCGGATGTTGCTCGCACAGGCGCGCCAACGTGATCTCGTCGACGACGGGTCCGCCAAACAGCCCGGCCAGGTCATGTTCCTTACTTGCGAAATCGATACAGCGTCGCCGTGATCGCGATCACAAAATTCCATCGCGTCACAACCAATGCTCCCTTGTTAGATTTCAGCCACGGATCTGTCGCCAAGCAACGACGTCTGCTGAAACCGAGCGACACTCACGCAAGAACAGTAGAATACATACAGCGCACCGACGCGCGACCTCGTGAGAGTGAATGATTATTGCTATGAAGATGAACGCCAAGACTCTGATCTGTGCCGCCGCGCTCGCCCTGCCGTTCGCGGCCTCCGCCGAGCAGTTCAGCTACCGCAACGTCGACGTGGCGCATTTCCCCAAAGTGGAAATCGACCTGCCCGGCGACGATGTGGATGGTGACGGCATTCAGCTGCGCGGCTCGCTGCCCGTGTATCGGAATATTTTCGCGCTGGCCGAGTTCCAGGATCTCGACCTGGACAACGGTGTCGACGCCACGCGCTTCCTGGTTGGCGCCGGCGCCTACTGGCCGCTCGGTCCGAGCCTGGACCTGGTGGTTCGCGGCGGCGTGGTGAAGTACGAAGTGGATTTCGGCCGTTTCGACGATGACGACACCGGCTTGTTCGCCGGCGTGCGCCTGCGCTCGCTGGTCGCGCCGAAGGTCGAAATCGAAGGCGGTGTCGAGCACATGGCCGTGGATGTGGCCGGCATCGATGGCGACACGTATCTGATCGGTGAAGGCCGTTACAACTTCACGTCGCAGTTCTCGGCCGGCGTGCTGGTCACGCTCGGCGGCGACACCAACGTGATCGGCGGACAAGCCCGATTCAGCTTCTAAGCCTCGGCTCGCCGGTGGCGTGACGACCGCGTCACGCCACCGGCAATCTCACATTCCCGCCTGCTCCGCCGCGATCTTTCCAAGCGCGGCAATGTCATCGCCCTCACCGCCTCGGGCAATCAGCGCAAGAAACTTGTCGCGCACCAGGCTGCCCAGCGGCAACGGCACTTTCAGTTTCTCGCCGGCAGCGAGCGCCAGGCGAACGTCTTTCAATCCCAGCGGCGCGGCGAAACCGGGCGGCTGATACTGCTGCTTGGTGATCAACGGCGCGTAGCCTTTGTAGATCGGCGCAGCAAACAGCGTGTTGGTCATCATGTCCACGAACGCGTGCTCGTCGACGCCGGCCTTGCGTAACAACGCAATGCTTTCGGCGAGCGCCTCGACGGCGGCGAACAGCATGAAATTGCCGCTGAGCTTCACCAGATTCGCGGCGCCCGGCTGCTCGCCGAATGGCCACACCTTCTGCGCCATCGATTCCAGCACGGGCGTCACGCGCTGCACCGAATCGGGTGCACCAGCCGCCACGATGTTGAGTTGGCCCGCGGCCGCCACCTGCGGACGGCCGAACACCGGCGCCGAAACGAAACGTTGTCCCGCCTTGGCATGGGCATCGGTGAGACGCTCGGAGAGAGCGACGCTGATGGTGCTGGAAGAAACATGCACGGCATCTGCGGCCAGATTCTTGAGGATGCCCTGCGCGCTGAGGGTCACTTCTTCGACAGCGGCGTCGTCGGCGAGCATGGTGATGACGACGTCGCCGCGGCAGGCATCGGCGGGCGTCTTGGCGAGTCGTGCGCCTTTTGCGACCAGCGCGTCGGCTTTACTCGCCGTCCGGTTGTAAACGGTCAGCTCATGCCCGCCACGCAGCAGGCTTTCGCCCATGCCATGGCCCATCAATCCGAGGCCGATCAATCCGACTTTCATGGTGCCTCCTCGCCCCGCGAGCAAAGGCAGGGCCGAACTCAGACGTTGAAGCGGAAATGCATGACATCGCCTTCCTGGACGATGTACTCCTTACCTTCCAGGCGCAACTTGCCGGCTTCCTTGGCGCCCTGTTCGCCCTTGTAACTCACGTAATCGTCGAACGCGATCACTTCAGCACGAATGAAGCCCTTCTCGAAATCGGTGTGAATGACACCCGCGGCCTGCGGCGCGGTCGCACCGACCCGGACCGTCCAGGCGCGAGCTTCCTTCGGGCCGGCGGTGAAATACGTCTGCAGGCCGAGCAGCTTGTAGCCGGCGCGGATCACTCGATTCAAGCCGGGCTCGTCCAGTCCGATGTCCTTCAGGAAGTCGGCGCGGTCGGCTTCATCGAGCTGCGCAATCTCGGCTTCGATGGACGCGCACACCGCGACCACTTCCGAATTCTCGCGAGCCGCCAGCTCACGCACCGAGTCCAGGTGCGGATTGTTGGTGAAGCCGTTCTCGGACACGTTCGCGACGTACATCAACGGCTTGATGGTGATGAGATGCAGCTCCTGCAGCAGCTTCTTCTCTTCCGGGTCCTTGATCAGCGAGCGCGCCGGGTTGCCGGCGTCCAGATGCTCCTTGAGCTTCTTCATCAGGTCGCGCTGTTTGATCGCGTCCTTGTCGCCCGCCTTCGCCGCCTTCTCGGCGCGCTGCAAGCCGCGCTCGACGGTGTCGAGATCGGCGAGCGCCAGCTCGGTGTTGATGACTTCGACGTCATCGAGCGGCTTGATCTTGCCCGCGACGTGCACGATGTCGTCGTTCTCGAAACAGCGCACGACGTGCGCGATCGCATCCGTCTCGCGGATGTGCGAAAGGAACTTGTTGCCGAGCCCTTCGCCCTTGGACGCGCCGGCCACCAGGCCCGCGATGTCGACGAACTCGACCGTGGCCGGCAGCTGACGCTCGGACTTGGCGATGCCGGCGAGCACGTCGAGCCGCGGATCGGGCACGGGCACGATGCCGACGTTCGGATCGATGGTGCAGAACGGATAATTCTCCGCCGCGATCTGCGCGCGCGTCAGCGCATTGAACAAAGTCGATTTGCCAACGTTGGGAAGTCCAACGATGCCGCACTTGATGCCCATAATTTAAATCACTTCTTGGTGTGCAGCCCGTTCATGGCGCGCTCCGCTCCCTGCTCGAGGAAGGTCGGCAGCGCCTGCAGCGCCTGGTCGATGGCGACGAGAATTTTCTCTTCCTCGTCCTTCGGCGCCCGGCGCAGCACGTAGTCGATCACTTGCGACTTGTCGCCGGGATGTCCGACACCGATGCGCAGGCGCCAGTAATCCGGGCCCATGTGTGTGCTCGTATCACGCAGGCCGTTGTGGCCGCCGGCGCCGCCGCCCAGCTTGAAACGCACCTCGCCGACCGGCAGGTCCAGCTCATCGTGCACGACCAGGATCTCGGCCGGTTCGACCTTGATGTAGTCGGCGAGCGCGCGCACCGCGAGCCCGCTGCGATTCATGTAGGTGCTGGGCTTGAGCAGGGTGATGTCCTGTCCGCAGAACTGTACGCGACAGATGTCACCATGAAATTTCGCATGACTGCGAAACGTGCCGCCGAGCCTGGCCGCCAGCGCATCCACGAACCAGAAACCCGCGTTGTGGCGGGTCAGCAGATGCTCCGGTCCGGGATTGCCGAGGCCGACGATGATTTTGAGAGGGGTGCCCGCCATAGGAGTGCAACCGAAAATAACGCAACGATGGCGAGCGGCCAAAATATATCACTGGCCACCCGCCACCGATTTCACGCAGCCCGCCGCTGGTGCGCGGCGGAATGCGCGTCAGCGTTACTTCTTCGGCGCGGCCTTGGCAGCCGGCGCAGCCTTCTTGTCGCCGCCAGCCGCAGGCGCAGCGCCCGCTGCCGGAGCAGCACCAGCCGCAGGAGCCGCAGCAGCGGCAGCCGCCGGCTCCGGGGCCTCTTCGGCACGCGGATGATGGATGGAGACCACCGCCTCGTCGCGGCCGTGCGCGAGCGCGACCAGCTGGACGCCTTCGGGCAGCTGCAGGTCGGACAGACGACGGATCTGGTTGATCTCCATCGTCGACAGATCGATCTCCAGGTACTCCGGCAGATCTTTCGGCAAGCACAGCACTTCGACTTCGTTCAACAAGTGCGACACCACGCCGCCCTGCGTCTTCACGCCCGGAGCCGCGGCCGCGCCCTTGAAGTGCAGCGGAATGGTCATGCGGATGTTCTCGTTCTCCAGCACGCGCTGCAGATCCATGTGCAGGATCTGGTTCTTGGCCGGATGACGCTGCACGTCCTTGAGGATGGCGGCCTGCGGCTGGCCATCGATCTTCAGCTGCAGAATGGTGGAGAAGAACTTCTCGTTCACCAGCAGGCTGAGCAGGTTCTGGTGATCCAGAATGAGCTGCTTGGGCTCCTGACGGCCACCGTACAGAATCGCCGGAACCTTCCCGGCACGACGCAGGCGGCGGCTCGCACCCTTCCCCTGCACGCCGTCGCGGGAATCGGCGACGAGGTCAAATGAATATTTCATGGTTACTCCAGTTGGAAACGAAGCAACGGCGCATCGCGACCAATGACGCCGTCACTGTGAATGTTTCTGTCGCTCGGCTTGCGCGTCGCAAAGAAACAAAAGCCCTTATCAATATTGCGCGGCGCAGCCGCGCCTACGAAACAACCCTTTCTTCCTGCGAGCGGCGCCGTCAGGCAGCCGCGAGCACTCAGTCGATGTACAGCGAGCTGACGCTCTCTTCGTCGCGGATGCGGCGCATGGTCTCGGCCAACAAGCCCGCCACGGTCAGCTGCCGGATCTTCTTGCAGTTCCTCGCATCCGGGCGCAACGGAATCGTGTCCGTCACCACCAGCTCATCCAGCTGCGACTGCGAGATGCGATCGATCGCCGGGCCCGACAGCACCGCGTGGGTGATGTACGCGACCACCTTCTTGGCGCCGTTCGCCTTCAAGGCCTCGGCCGCGTGGCACAGCGTGCCGGCGGTATCGACCAGGTCGTCGATCAGCACGCACGTCTTGCCCTCGACCTCGCCGATGATGTTCATCACTTCCGACTCGTTCGGCCGCGGACGGCGCTTGTCGATGATGGCGAGCTCGGCATCGTCCAGCCGCTTCGCCAACGCTCTTGCGCGCACCACGCCGCCGACGTCCGGCGACACCACCATCAGGTTCTCGTACTTCTGCTTCCACGCATCGCCGAGCAACACCGGCGAGGCATACACATTGTCCACCGGGATGTCGAAGAATCCCTGGATCTGGTCGGCATGCAGGTCGACCGTCAGCACGCGGTTGACGCCGGCGCTGGCGATCATGTTCGCCACCAGCTTCGCCGTGATCGGCACGCGCGTGGCGCGAGGGCGGCGATCCTGGCGGGCGTAACCGAAATAAGGAATCACGGCGGTGATGCGGGCAGCCGAGGCGCGGCGGCAGGCATCGGTCATCACCAGCAATTCCATCAAGTGATCGTTGGCCGGCGAGCAGGTCGGCTGCACGATGAACACGTCGCGACCGCGCACGTTCTCCAGCAGTTCGACCGTGCACTCGCTGTCGCTGAAGCGACTGACAGCAGCCCGGCCCAGCGGCACCATCAGGTGTCGCGCGATATCCTGGGCGAGCTGCGGATTGGCGTTGCCCGTAAACACCGCCATCGTGGCACGATCCATTCAACACTCCGACTTCAAATGCGTCTGGCTGGGGCGGAAGGATTCGAAGCTCGAATGGCGGATCAAACCCGACAAGAGCACTAGCGAAATCAGTAACTTACTGATCCCACCGGCTTTTCAACCCCCTCCACTCCCATCGATTCCCCATGGCTGGCCCAAAGCTGGCCCCAGCGTTCCCGGTGAACCAGTTAAAGCGCACGGTCGAAAGCGGGGGCGAAATATACACGAATCCGACCGGTCTTATCCTCTCCGCTTCAAGGATTCGTCAGGCCGTCCGGATCTGAAAACCGCGGCGAATCGGCCCGGCCTCCGGGCCAGGCGGGAGACCCGGGAGCTCTTGCCACCCGGTATCCGTGCTTTTCCTACTCGGGCCCCGATCCGGGGGAAACCTTCTCAGGTGGCCAAGCGAGGAGAACGCGCGCTCGACGGCGCACTGATCCGCGCAATGCACAAGCATTTGATGAACGGGAACCCGCGCGCCTCGCCTGGACAGCTCCGTCGGGTGCAGAACTTCATCGGCGGCTTGAAGATGGAGCAGGCTCGATTCATACCCCCGCCGCCAGCGGAGGTGCCCCGACTCATGACCGATCTCGATCGACTCATTCGCCACCAGCCGGATCCCGAGTCGCACTACGATGTTTCGGTTCTGGCACGCGCCGCGATCGTTCACGCGCAGTTCGCAGCGACCCGTCCTTTCGTCGATGGCAATGGGCGCGTTGGACGTCTGCTGCTTCCGTTGATGTTGCTCGCCGACGGCGGACACCCGATTCATCTGGCGACATTCCTGAAATGCCGTCAGCGCGAGTATTACGGCGCGCTCCTCGATGTGCAGCTGAAGCTGCGATGGTCGCCGTGGGTCGAGTTGTTCCTCGAATGCACGATAGCTTCATGTCGCCATACCGTGCACCTGCTGCGAGAGCTTCGAGCGACCGCGGAGCGATGGCAAGAGCGTCTGAAGACACGTGGCACACGCAAACACGCCACTGTGTGGAGTGTCACGCATCTGCTGCTCGGTTAGCTCGTAGTTACCGTAATCTCTTTGGTCGAACGCTTGAAGGTCACGTTTCCGTCCGCCAACACCGCCGTTGCCACCCTCGTCGAGCTGGATATTTTGCGTCCCCAAGGACAGCAGCGACGCAACCGCGCCTTTCATGCACACGAGGTCATGAATCTTCTTTACACCGGGATCGATGCCGTGTTGGACGACGTGGCGACGCTGCGTGATTACGGCGCGGGAATCCGGACATAGACGTCAATGGCCCATCGAGCTTCGTGTCCGTGGACATCGAGTGCAAGTCGCCTGGTAGAACAACGAACGAGGCTAAGGGCTAGCCTCAACTGAATGCTGCGCAACGCTCCTGATAGAGTCCGGCACCGAGCGCTCCCCAAGAACCATCATCGGAGAGCTCGGGCAGAAAAAAAAACGACCAGCAAAAAGAAGTATTCCCCCGCAAGCGGGGTATCTGGGAGTTGATGAAATGCACAAGCAACTGGCGACAGGAATCGCGCTGGCATTCGTGTGCCTGCCGGCAATGGCAGACTCTGAGATCGGATTCTACAGCGGAGTGGGCGTGGGCCATGTCACGCTCAAGGACAACATCGACGGCGTTGGCATCAAAGCGACCGGTACTGGATTCAAGATCTTCGGCGGCTATCGATTCAACGAATACGGTTCCCTGGAGGTCGCCTACCTCGACGCGGGAACGCCCGATGACAGGATCTCCGGCGTGACCATTGAATCGGATGCCACTGCGATCCAAGCATCGGCAATCCTGCAAATACCGATCAGCGTTCGCTTCGAGGGCTTCGTCCGGGCGGGCTTCCTGGTATGGGACGCCGAGAACACCGCCAGAGGTGGAGGAATCGTGCTCACCGACAACAACGACGGTACTGATCTCGCATTGGGAATAGGCGGCGCCTGGCACGTCACGCCGAAGTTTGGCCTGCGCGCCGAGCTCGAGGGCGCCGAATTGGATGGTACGGACCTGCGATCGCTGTCCGTGAGCGGACTCGTTCGCTTCTAGTCGATCGAGGCGCCCCATCCTGGCAATGGGATGGGGCGCCGTTGCCAGCGATTTCATCAGCCCTCAAGCAGGTATGCCTGCCTGATACGATCGATGATTTCTGCAGAGGCGAGATCGATCTGGATCGCCCTCGGATCGTAGCTTCCATCCGCGGCAATACCGTCAAGGAAACGCCGAAGATCCTCCGCGATTCGCGTCGCAACCGAAATGCGCAACTCCGCGGTCAGCAGTTGGGACAGTCGGAATACGTCGTTGCCATGTTTGCGAATGTCTCTCGAATCGACGTTTCCCCCAACCGCTTTGCGATCGCTCAGATCCAACCAAGCCCGTGCTTTGAGAGCAATCAGCTGCTCGGCGCCAATCCAAGGCAGCAGCCCCTCGATGTTACGCCGACCGTCAAGTATGAATGCGTAGTACACATCATCGAGCAGGATGGCGGAGAGACTGGAAATGGCTGCGTCGAACGGGATCGGCGTCAGGTGGCTTCCCTCGACAGGCTGAAGTCCGTCCGGCGATCGACAGAACAACTCGATCATGGCGGGAAACTTCGGATCGGCTGGCTTCTTGAAGCGATAGAGAACAGGCTTGCCTGTATCGCTCGCTTGGCGAATCTCATATCCACCACGCTCGACGAAGGCCCAGAATGCGACCCCGAATGCGGGACTGAGAGCCTCGATGTGAAGCACGATATCGAGATCTTTTGTCGCCCGAAAGTCGAGTCCAACTTCTTCCATTGCAATGGTAGCGGCCGTCCCGCCAATCAACACGTACTGATCGGCGACGGCCGCGAAATGCTCGCGAAACATCTCGAGTCCCTTCACCACGGGAACCTTCCTCTGAGCTCCTGCAGGGCCTGCTGAACACGCTCGTCCTGCTCATCTTGCAGGCTTAACGTCAATGACAAGGGATCAACTGCTTCGCTTCCCGGCAGAAGGTTGGGTGCGTAGCTCCATACTTGCCAGAGCGAAGCGTCGGATCGTGATTCGGGCAACGTCGTGACACCAGCTCGTTGGACAGCCTTCCACTGCGCGACGCCCACCGCATAGATCGGCCGCGGCGGCTCGGCCAGCATCGAGTAGAACGCAAGGGCGCTGAGCCCCGCCAGTGGCGACTCAGACACTCTCCCCCGCAGATCCTCTTCCAGCCATACACTTCGCTTAACCGGGCTGCGAAGCAGCGGCTTGGCGTGTTCCCAAGCTTCGGCTGGTGGATATTTCATTTCGACAATGCGAGTTCGCCCTTCTTGATGGCCCCCCACAAGTCCGGCAGCCGTCAGCTCACGGACGGCCCGGGAGAGTGTCATCGCGGTATACCCAAGCGCGGTTGTCACTTCGGCAGGTTGCCATTGGACCTGCCATTCCTTCCGCAGCAGCGCGGCAATGAACACCGCCTGGGTTGCTGGTGTAAGCGCAGTCACAGCGGCAGGTGCCTGGCGAAAGTATTCGCGAAAATCGATCCCCAGATCCGGCAAGTAAAGTTGGTTGCCCGGGATAACAAAGGGCACCTTTTGCTCAACCAGCCGCTTTCGCTCATACGATGCAAGAGCGCTTGCTGTGAACACGACCGGACATCCGGCAACTTGCGCTACCTTGTCCAGCTGCGTGCGAAGTGCACTGAGGCCCGGGATCTGACCCTGTCGTGGACTAGCGAGCAGGAATTCACGATCGAAGAGTCGGAGGGTGTTCAGGTAGAACGCGTCGCGTAGAAAGTAGGGGAGCTTACGGGCGTCGCTCCACGGCAGGATTTGCGCATCAGCACCCAAGGCGTCGCGCAGATACAGCCGCACGGCGGCCGCCAGGGTTTGCTCGCCTTTGGTTGAGCTTAACATCGTTTATGCACGATAACACTAACGATGTTATCGTGCAAAACTAGCGTTATCCGAAGCAGTGGGGATGCTGAGGTCGCTCGATTCGAAGCTCCGAATGGCGCAATCAAAGCCGGACAAAAAATCTAGCAGAATCCATACTTACCTAAGCACCGAAGGTTCTCCCGGGCCTCCGGCAGCGCATTGTGATTTGGGCCGCCCACGACGCATTTCCTGTTGGCGCCGCTATCCGCTACTTGAGATACGAATTCAGGATTCTCGTGCACACAGGGTGCAATTGTGGGCGCCCCACTTATCCATGTCTGGGAACCGCGCGAGCACGTCCATCCATACCGCAAGTGGCACCTCGTCTTCAGCAGCTCGACTGTACTCGTCGCTCAACCCGCCACAGACTCAATGCGCCTCATCAAGGATGGCTCTCACCCTTTGAGCCTCTGCATCGGCAAGG
>Ga0065721_10050035_pt1 | contig 24026 bp, 20 predicted proteins | sample Mesricmetagenome_FD_59108 | JGI IMG/M metagenome (GOLD analysis project Ga0065721, IMG submission 59108) | Mesophilic microbial community from rice straw/compost enrichment Sample: eDNA_1 v2 (version 2) | ecosystem: Engineered > Solid waste > Grass > Composting > Bioreactor | place: USA: Davis...
CTCTTAGAATTGCTTGCTTGCCGAAAGGCTGGAACAGAATGACGCCTAATTGAGCCCCGTTTGAGTAAAGCGGGGTTTTTTCTTTTCCGGAAGAAGTAATCCACGCCTGTGAAACACATTATGAATAATTACAACCTGGGGTATGGATACACGTGAGCCGGTAATTGCCTATGGCAAAAAGAAATTGACAGAATAAGAACGGGCCAACTTGCGGTTGGCCCGTTCTTGCCCCGTTTATTTAGTTCTTTGTTTATATGCCGCTTTCACCTCATCCAATATCTTTACAAACCTGTTCACATCCGGCACATAGCCCCCGGCATTCTTAATGATCTTCCCTTCCCCATCTACAAACACATACTGCGGCTGGGCGCCATTCTGTGTAAGATTAATTTCAAAATCCAGGTTCCTGGCACCCATCGTCTTTATCATCGTTCCATCTTTGGATTTATACCATTCATTTTCCGGCAGCCTGAACTTATCATCTACATACAACGATACCACCACAAAATCATTCTGCAGGCGTTTCATGATCTCAGGGTCACTCAGTACTTCCTGCTCCATTTTTCGGCAATTGGCGCAGCTGTGACCGGTAAAATCAATCATCAAAGGCTTCTTTAGTTTGCGGGCTGCTTCCAGCGCTTCGTCATAATCGAAAAAGGCTTCCACGCCGGGCACTTCCGATTCCAGCAAATCAGTATACTTTACCGGCCTGATGGCGTTTTCAGCAGCCGTTTCCACTTCTGCACGGGCTACGGTTTTATTCAGGTTAAAATCCTGCGTACGCATCTCGGGCAGCCAGGCGCTGATACCTTTTAAGGGTGCACCCCATAAACCGGGCACCAGGTATATGGTAAAGCTCAGCGCAGCAATGGCAAAGAAAAGACGGGTAACGGTGAGATAGGGATGCCCGTAATCGTTCTTTGGCAAATCATCGTCGTGATGAAATTTGAGCTTGCCGAGCAAATACAATCCCAGCAAACCAAAGATCACGATCCACAGGCTCAGGTACACTTCCCTGTCCAGTATGCGCCAGTGATAAGCCAGGTCGGCACTGCTCAGGAATTTAAGGGCCAGAGCCAGCTCAATAAAACCCAGCGACACTTTTACCGTATTCAGCCAGCCGCCCGATTTGGCCAGTTTATTCAACAAGGCCGGGAAAAAGGCAAATAGGGCGAATGGCAATGAAAGCGCCAGCGAAAAGCCCAGAAAGCCTACCAGGGGGGCCAGCATGCCTCCTTTGGCGGTCCATACGGTAAGCAAACCAATAAAAGGTACAGTACATGAAAACGATACAATCACCAACGTAAGGGCCATAAAGAAGATGCCCGAAAAGCTGCCGAAATTGGCTTTGCTGTCCATCTTATTGCTCCATGAGCCCGGCAGCGTAATTTCAAAGGCGCCCAGGAAGGAAATACCAAAAATCACGAACATCAAAAACACAAATACATTGAATACAGCGCTGCTGGCCAGGGCATTCAGGGCGCCGGGACCAAACAGTAAGGTGATTAAAAACCCGGCCAGTGTAAATATGGTGATGATCGAGAGCGAATAATACAAGGCGTTTTTAATACCCTGGGCGCGGCTGGTACTGCGTTTGGTAAAAAAGCTTACAGTTACGGGCACCATGGCGTATATACAGGGCATAATGAAGGCGCCAAAACCTGCCAGTAAACCACCCAGGAAAAAGGACCACAGCGAACCGCTGGTAGCATCCTGCTCTTTTTTGTGGCTATCGCTGGCAAGGATTGCATCGGTTGCATCGGGTTTTACGGTGATGGTAAATGCTTCTTCACCCGATTTGTATTCATCGCCCGACTTCACCAGGTAGGCTATTTTTCCATCAAAACTTTTTGTTTCAGTTTTGGGCAGCTTTACTTTTTGTTGCCATACCAGCGAGTCGGTGGCAAAACTCACCTGCGCGCCAATGGCTGAATCCTGTTCTGTTTCAACAGGTCCTTTTTCGGTAATAGCTCCCTGCAGCAGGGATTGTACGGAGGTATCGAATGATACGGTTGAATACAGCGCATCGTCGGAAACCCTGTTCACCGAATACAGTTTGCCGCCATTGTTCACCTGGGCCCTGATGGAAAGTACTACTTCCTCCTCGTTCAGGCGTTGGTAATCGTATGAGAATTTCACCGGGTTATCCTGTGTAAAACCGGCCAAAGAAAAAAAGAAGGCAACCAGTAAAGTAATAAATGGCTTCATCAGGCTTTATTAAAAGTATGGATAGTAAAAAACAAACGGATTCTGACAAGAACCCGTTTTGTTAAATATTGTTCGCTTACACTTGTATTATCCTCCGATGGCTATGGAAAATGGTGTTTCGGCGGGAGGCAGGCATTTTTCTTCGTTACAAACCATGTATTCCACTTTACCGGCCAGGTTGGTTTTTGCGGAGCCTTTTACCTTAACTGTCTGCACAAAGTCGACGGTATTTTCATAATAATTCACCACACCGCCCCATACTTCTTCATTTTTTTTGATCACTTTACCTTTCTCTTTCACTTTTCCATCCAATGAAAGCAACGGGTTCTTCGTAAAGGTAAAGGTAGTGGGTATAGGGCCATCTACGCCCACATTTTGTGCATATATGTGCCAATCGCCGTTCAATTTGGCGGTCAGGTGTACTTCGTAAGTTTTATCGGCTATTTTTTTAGCGGTAAACGTCCAGGTTACCTCTTTATTGGATTGCGCGGTGGCCACAAGACTACCGGCTGCTACAAAAAGAGTGAGTAAGAATGCCTTCATATTAGTTTTTATTAGACTTTTAAATTGCCTCTTTTATAGAGACAACTATCCATCCCAAAAGTCCAAGTTTTTATCCTAATATTTTTTTAAAAATTGACCAATGTGCTATTTTCCTTCATCAACCCCTGGTTTGCATTCATAATTAATGCCTGCAGCACGATGCGGCCATCGGTATTGCCCAGGGCGGCATTGGTAGCCCTTTCGGGGTGGGGCATCATACCGAACACATTCCCCTGTGCATTGCGGATGCCGGCAATATTGCGGGAGGCGCCGTTGTAGTTGGCCTCGGGGGTGATTTCACAATGTTCGTTGCAGTAACGGTAAATGACCTGGTCGTTTTCTTCCAGTTTGTCGAGGGTGGCGGCATCGGCATGGAAGCGGCCTTCGCCGTGGGCGATGGGTATTTTCAGGGCCCTGTTGGCGCCTACCCCTTTCAGCCATACATTTTTACAAATGAATTGCTGGTTGGCGTTGCGCAGTAAAACCCCGGGTAAGAGGTGCGATTCGCAAAGAATCTGGAAGCCGTTGCAAATACCCAGCACTTTACCGCCTTTATTGGCGAATTCGATCACGCTTTGCATCATGGGACTGAAGCGGGCAATGGCGCCGCAACGCAGGTAATCGCCATAGCTGAACCCACCGGGGAGCACGATACAGTCTTCGGTGGAGAACATGCTGAGGTCTTTATCCTTGTGCCATAACATGATGACTTCCTGATTCAGGTCGTTTTGCAGGGCGTCCTGCATATCGCGATCACAATTGGAGCCGGGGAATACAACAACACCAAACTTCATAGCGGGTTTTTAAATTGAGGGGCAAAGATACGAATTGTTTGGGCTCCATTTTCCTGGTATATGCATAAAAATGCTTATATGAATGGCCAATGACTAGATTTGTAGTTGGGAAATAGGCGGAACGTCCCGTAGAACTTCCCATTGCAGTTATAGTAAAATTCTACAACCAAAACAACCAATAATTCACATATATCGCATACCCGAACAACGCCCAATGTATAATAGACGGAAACCGTGCCGAATTGGGATAAAAATACGTAGCAGCATGAAACGCCGTCAACGGCACCGAACACAACAGCCAACTCACATAATTGGTACCCCCGTCAATCAATATTACCAGCATGGCCATAATCATATACAACAACAACAAGCTCCAGCTCTTCCTCACATGAATATACATTTTGTTCAGGTTGGCCTGTACAAAATACCCGCCTATTACAAAAGGCAGCACCAGCATCACAATACTGGCGGTGGTAAACACCGACGACGGCATGGCCGGCAGCGTAATGCTGATCACGGGTTTGATCTTGTTCCAGTCCCACCGGTTCACCAGATACATCACCAGCGCCAGGAAATAATACGGCATGGTAAGGCCCACCAGGCAAATGGCCCATTCACGCAGGCGGAAGGGCCGCATGATGAACATGGCCAGCAATACCAGCACCACAAATACAATGGCCGGCCGGTACAGGAGGGTCACAATGCCAATCAGCACACCGATATTAAATATTACGGCAGCCGGTTTATTGGTATTCGGCAGGGTAATCATCCGGTAAAAGATCCAGATCATAAAACTGTTCACGAGCAACGGCGCCGAAAAATAATTCCAGTCTACAAAAAGCGAGGTGGTAAGCAGATGCGCCATAGCAGGCAGGTAATTGGGCCTGGGCAGCAGCTTTTGGGTATTGATGATGCGGGTAAACAGCATGGCCTGACTGTACAACAACAAAAAGGCCATGAGTATATATAGTACGGGTGGAATGTTAAGCGGTTGCAGAAAGTTGACGAGTACGGTATACAAAAAATGATCTTCCGGTTGTTGCAAAGGCCCGGACGGATGCAGGAACAGGTTGAATTTCAGGATCAACCCATAAACCAGCAACAACAGTATGTTGCCGGAGCTTTTTTGTTTAAAGATTCCAGTCACACAAACAGTTGTTGATTAGAAATCAATTTTGGCGAAAGTAAGATAGTTTCGGTATTGACAGGGAATAATCATGGAACTGGCACTCACCTGTTTACCCAAACGTGGCATAAACTCTACCCCGCGCTCCAGGTTTTTGAGTGTGGGATGCCTGGTGATCTTCCCGTCGGGTCCAATACTATGATCGTTGAGCAGCAAGGTGCGACGTTCGTATAAATTGAACAGGAAATGCAGCTCGCCGCCGGTATTCATCAGCGAATGCGATACCAGCGCGTCGGTCTCATCGTCGAACTGGGTTTTGGAGATCACATTGCTCCACTGCAGATTCTCGTCCTTATCAAAAGAAAGGATCATGATGTTTTCTGCATGGTAGCGGGTAGCCGAAGAGCCGCCCCAGCGGTTCCAGGGCGAACGCCAGGGGCTATAGTAAGGCGACCAGTAATAATAGTCGATGGGCGATGCCCAGGGATTGTTCCAGTACATATAATCCCAGCGGTTAAACGCTCCGCCGCGGGAAGTAGTATACATCGATTCGGCAGTGATGAGGTAACCCCCATCTTTACGAATGATGATATCGTTGATGAAATAATCATTAAAGGATATGCGCAGGTTGGCATCGGGACCTTTGGCCTGGCGGCGCAAATCGTCGTTAAAGGCCAGCATGCTTTCCTTGTACACCGAGTCGGCGTTTTTGTCCCAGATCAGGGAGTATAATCCTTCTACATTGCCTCTTTTCTGTTTATAATACAGGGCAGTGAACAGGTAGCGGCGGTTGGTATTATCTATCTTGATACGCACTTCATCCAGTACCTTCTCGCTTTTGTTCATTTCCTTAATATAAAACTTCTCTTCATTGGCTTTTTTGATAACCAATTTTACATTGGAGATATAATCGCTGCCATTCTTTCGAACAAATTTGCCAAACACCATATCGCCATCGTTATCCAGCAGGAAGTCGGTAAAATAATCGTTCCTTTCTTCCATGGGCATGTTCAGCTGGTGCCTGTTCTGTTTTTGCATTTCGGCATCGAACAGCAGGGTGGTAAATACAAAATTCTTGGGATTGCGGTTATTGATCTTGAACACCATGATCTTTTGCTTGTCGTCGCTGTAAAGGGTGGTGTAGATCTTATTGTTGGCGGCCCAGCCAATGCGGGTGGTGTCCAGTTCTATGGGATCGGTCAGCCGTTTGGCGTTCTGGTCCAGTTTTACGGCCATACAATACACGATGCTTTTGCGCTGTACCTGGTAAATCATCCAGCAATGGTTGGAATACGGAACAAAGTCCACATTGATCCACCGGTCATCCATATAATCCAACTTTACCCGGTCCAGCAGTTTCATCTCGCTGTTGTACACGCTTACAGCATTGTCGTTGCGGTTATTTTTAAAAATGAGGATGTTGTTTCCAATCTTTCCTATGATCTCGAAATCGGTACGGCGGCTGTCTTCCCTCTCGGGTTCGGAATAGGTGATCCGTTGAGCAGACGAAGCAAGGGGAAGCAATGCCTGAACCAGGATTATGAGTGTGAACCGGAACAGGTGTTTTTTTATGATCTTCATCATGGTGCTGCAATGCATGTTGTATGCCAATTTACATATTGTACTACTTGTGCCCAAACTTTCCATCCAAATTTAATGCTATATTTTGTTGAATTTCAAGCAACCAAATTAGGGCAAATTACGTCAGGGCGGGGTGTGAGGTCGGAAGTCGGAAATCAGAGGTCAGAAGTTGCTGCTTTTTCCGGCTTCTAACTTCCGACTTTCGACCTCCGGCTTCTGACCTCCGACCGCATATACAAAAGCATGGTTAATTAGTTTTTTTACGTATACCTTTGTCGAGGCGCTGGGTGATTTTACCCGGTGCCACTATTTTTTTAAAACTATTAACACCCTTTGATTACGGGATAAGCATATAACCGTGGGCAAACAAAGTAATAAAGTAACTGTAGCCACCTTACTTATTGCGTTAGGGATTATATTCGGGGATATTGGTACTTCTCCATTGTACGTTCTGAATGCGATCACGAGCGGCCGGGTGGTTGATGAAATGCTGATTATAGGCTCGCTCTCCTGTATTATCTGGACGCTCACTCTCCAAACCACCATCAAATATGTAGTGCTGACTTTAAGGGCCGATAACCGGGGGGAAGGCGGTATTTTTTCCCTGTTTGCCCTGGTAAGGCGTCAAAAACGATGGCTGGTAATACCCGCCATGATGGGGGGCGCCGCACTGCTGGCCGATGGTATGATCACCCCTCCTATTTCGGTCACCTCGGCGGTGGAAGGCTTGCGCAATATCAACGGGATAGGTCATATACCCGATAAAACCATTGTTTACATTGTAATAGCGCTCATCAGCATACTTTTTTTCCTGCAGCAATTTGGAACGGCCTCCATTGGCAAGTTATTCGGGCCTATTATGTTAGGCTGGTTCCTGATGCTGGCTATACTGGGTGTTTCCCACCTGGCCGATGAGCTGCATATTTTCAAGGCTTTCAGCCCTTACTATGCCATTGAGTTGCTGACCGTTTATCCCAAAGGATTCTGGGTACTGGGCGGCGTTTTCCTGTGTACCACCGGCGCAGAAGCATTGTACAGTGATATGGGTCACTGCGGCCGGTCGAATATACGGTACACCTGGATCTTTGTAAAAAGCTGCCTGATACTGAATTACCTGGGGCAGGGCGCTTATATGCTGGCCAATTATAAAGGCCAAACCATTACTTCCGACATGATTGGGGCGGGGTTCAATCCCTTTTACCTCATCATGCCCAACTGGTTCGTGATACCGGGCATTTTTATTGCCACCACCGCCGCCATCATTGCCAGCCAGGCGCTGCTCAGCGGCTCGTTTACCTTAATCAGTGAAGCCATGCGGCTGAACCTGTGGCCCAAGTTGAAGATCAATTACCCCACCGAAGAAAGGGGACAATTATATATTCCGGGCGTTAATATCATGCAGTTCCTGGGCTGTATAGGCATGGTGCTGTACTTCAAAAAAGCCTCCAATATGGAGGCGGCTTACGGACTGGCCATCACCATGTGTATGATAGCCACCACCATCCTGTTTGCCAATTACCTGGTATCGCGCCGCACCAAACCGGGCTGGATATACCTCTTCCTGATCGTATACCTCACCATTGAATTGGCGTTCCTGTTCGCCAACCTGGACAAGTTCCCGCACGGTGGTTATATGACCCTGCTGGCAGGCGGCGGCCTGTTCTTTGTGATGTATATATGGTATCGCAGCCGCAAAATCAAGAACCGCTATGTGGAGTTCGTGCGGCTGGAGCATTATATTCCGCAAATACAGGAGCTGAGCAACGACAAAACCGTCCCCAAATATGCCACGCACCTGGTATATCTTACCAGCGCCAACAATCCCAAAGAAATTGAGCATAAGATCATTTATTCCATTCTGAACAAAAAGCCCAAACGGGCAGACATCTACTGGTTTGTGCATGTTGATACGCTGGACGATCCCTATACCTGCGAATACGTGGTAGATCATATCATTCCCAACGATATCATACGCGTAGAGTTCAGGCTGGGTTTTCGTATGGAACCCAAAATCAATCTCATGTTCAGGCAGGTGGTAACCGACCTGGTGGCCAATAAGGAAGTAAATATTACCAGCCGCTACGAAAGCCTGGAGCGTAACAATGTAGTGGGCGATTTCCAGTTCATAGTCATGGAAAAATACCTGAGCCAGGACATTGAGCTGCCCTTCTTTGAAAAAATGATTATGCGCCTGTATTTTATGCTGAAAGAATATAGTTTGTCGGAAGAAAGAGGCTTCGGTTTGGATGTAAGTAATGTAACCGTTGAAAAATTCCCGCTTATTGTAGCGCCGGTACCCAATTTGAACCTGAAGCGGATATTCGATACAGAAGAGCAAATATGAAAAGAATCATCTTTCGCTGGCTGAAACTGGTTGTGCTGATCTATTGCCTGGGTGGTATTGCCATTTATTACCTGCAGAATACCATCATGTTCCGGCCTGAACCACTGCCTGCCGATCATCGCTACACCTTCAACCAGCCTTTTACTGAACTGAATCTGGTCTGGAATGCCAATTCCAATATCAACATCGTTCAATTTCATGCAAAGGATTCGGCTGCTGCCAAAGGCGTGGTGCTGTATTTTCACGGCAATAAAAGCGGTATTGAACGATATGCCTCCGCAGCAAAGGATTTTACCGAACGCGGTTATCATTGCTGGATGATCGATTACCCCGGGTTTGGCAAAAGCACGGGAGAATTCACCGAACAACGATTATACGACTGGGCATTGGTGTTTTATAAACTGGCGCACGCCCGGTATTCACCGGATAGTATTGTTATATATGGTAAGTCGATGGGAACCGGTATTGCCAGTCAGCTGGCATCTATACGCAACAGCAAGGCATTGGTGCTGGAAGGCCCGTATTACAGCTGGCCTTCAATCGTAGACAGCCGTTTGTTGCCGATTTATCCCACCCATACCATGATACATTTCAAGCTGCCTGTATACCAGTACCTGCAAAATGTATCTACCCATGTGATCATATTTCATGGCGCCGATGACTCCACCATTCCTTATCGCAACAGTAAAAAGCTGAAGCCTTTTTTAAAACCCGGCGATGCCTTTATTACCATAGAGGATGCGCATCATAACGATCTGCCGCAATTCCCGCAGTACCGGCAAAAGCTGGATTCGTTGTTGCGTTAAACCGGCACCACGTATTGATCCTTGTTTTGCCTGATCTTTTCCGGTATGGCTTCCATGATTTGCTGGCGCAGGGCTTCTATCAGTCTTTTCTTCACAAAATCGCGATGTACCACCAGGCTTACCTCGCGCATGGGCGCCGGTTTTTTGAAATGCCTGATCAGTTGCATCTGGCGGGCGCTTAAATCGAGCGTAGTGAGTTCGGGGATGATGGTAATGCCGTCGTACATCTCTACCATGCGGCGCAGGGTTTCGATACTGCCGGCTTCGTATTCGAAGTGGCTGCCCATTTCGCTGTTTTTACGCAGCTCACAGAGGTTGACGATTTGCGAACGGAAACAATGGCCTTCTTCCATCAGCCATAATTTCTCCGGATCGATATCCTGCGGCAGTACATATGTTTTTTTGTAGGCCGCATTTTTTTTGGATACATAGGCCAGCAATTCTTCATAAAACAGCACATGTTCCCTGATGCCTTTTTCCTGCAGGGGTGTAACCAGTATACCCACATCAATACGACCTTCGCGCAGGCGCGTGATGATGAACTCCGTCATCATTTCCTGTACAATGAGTTTAATATGCGGGTATTTTTTGGTAAAGCTTTGAACGAATAATGGCAGCAGGTAGGGCGCCAGCGTGGGAATAATGCCTACACGCAGTTCGCCGGTGATCAGTCCTTTTTTGGTTTGCACCAATTCGTGTATCACGTTTTTTTCGGCCAGAATGCGGCGTGCCTGCTCTATGATTTCCACCCCTACTTCGGTAGGTACTACCGGTTGTTTACTTCGGTCGAAAAGTTTTACGCCCAGTTCTTCTTCCAGTTTTTGTACCTGCATGCTGAGTGTGGGCTGGGTAACAAAACAATGTTCGGCGGCGGTGGCAAAGTGCCGGTAAGTGTCAACAGCTACAATGTATTCGAGTTGCACAAAGGTCATAGATAGATGTTATCTATCAAAAATAGAAAATTAATCAATCCCCTCCACTTCCATAACTGCTGGTAGTGGAATCGCCCGAATTATTTTAGGTATAGAATCTTGCAACAGATTTGTATGAGACAGGGAGCGGAACACTTATTCCTCCAGGCTTACTTTCGACTTGCCCACCTTTAATTTGTACCCGACGCCCACTTTCAAGGCATAGTTTTCTTTTTCATGGCTTACCGGAAAGCCGTAACAAACGGGGTAATCGTATTCTTCAACGATGTCGTGTATAATTTCATAAGCGCTTTGTCCGAAGGGGCGCTCAGTGTCTTTGGTTTCAGAAAAACCGCCGATGATGAGTCCGGCCAGTTTTTCCAGTTTGCCGCTCCGTTTCAGCTGGCGTAGCATGCGGTCGATATTGTACAGGTATTCGCCCACATCTTCCAGGAACAGGATACGGCCTTTTGTTTTTATATCGGAAGGCGTGCCGATGAGGTGCGCCAGCAGGGCCAGGTTACCGCCTACCAGTTCTCCTATGGCTTCGCCTTTTTTATTGAAATCGTGTACGGGGCATTCATATTTAATTTTCTTTCCTTCCAGGGTATTTTTCAGGGATTGCACAAATTCATTCCTATATCCTTCCTCGTTAAAGGCGCCGGCCATGGGGGCATGCAGGGTGCTGATGCCGAGGTTGGTATAAATATGGGCATGCAGTACAGTAATGTCGCTGAAGCCGATGATCCACTTGGGATGTTTTTTGAATTTTTTGAAGTTGATGCGGTCGATGATGCGGGTGAGTCCGTAGCCGCCGCGGGCGCAAAGTATGGCGTGTACTTCGTCGTCGTCGAGCATTTGCTGAAAGTCGTTGAGGCGTTCGTCGTCGGTGCCGGAGAAATAGGTGGAGGATTGGCTGCCGAGGGTAGCGCCTGTTTTTACTTTGTAGCCCCATTGCTGCAGTATATCGATACAGGTTTGGGCTTTTTCCATTTTCATAAAGCCGGCAGGACAAACCAGGGCGATGGTTTGGCCGGGACGGAGGTAAGGAGGAATTTTGATCATGCACGAATATCTTAAAAACAGTGAAACTATCAAACCTCTTTTAGCAACACTTCATCGTGGCTCACCACCAACCTGTGGCGCACGCCGCACTTCAACGCAAAATTATTCCGTTGATGCCCTACGGGGAAGTCGAAACAAACGGGGTAGTTGTAGTCTTCTACTTTTTCGAGTACGATTTGCTGAACGGTGCGGCCAAATTCTTCGCCGGGTTCATCGGGTTTTACTTTGAAACCGCCCACGATGAGGCCGGCCAGGTGGTTCAGTTTGCCGGTACGTTTGAGGTTCCAGAACATACGGTCGATACTGTAGAGGTATTCGCCGGTATCTTCCACAAAAAGGATCTTATTGGTTGTGCGCAAATCAGACCTGGAGCCGGCCAGGGTTTCGATGGTTTTGAGGTTGCCACCCACCAGAACGCCCTCTGCCCTGCCCGGTTTGTTTTGGGGATGAATGGCGATGGGGTATTTTAGCTTCTCTCCCATCAATGCCTGCTTAATGGAAAGTATGGTTTCTATTTGAACCGGATCGGCCTTGCTCCAGTTGCCGGGAAAACTGTTGCACATTTTGGAATGGATGGAAGCAATGCCATAATTGCGATTCAGGTGGCTATGCAATACTGTTACATCGCTGAAGCCGATGATCCATTTTGGTTTGGCGGCAAACCGGGTGAAGTCAAGCCGATCGATGATACGTACAAATCCATACCCCCCACGCGCACACATGATGGCTTTGATTTTCGGATCGTCGAGCATGGCCTGGAAATCACGGGCTCGTTCTTCATCGGTACCGCCAAACGTAAAATCTTTTTTACCTACGGTATGGCCTACCTGTACGGTAAAACCCCATTGCAGCAATTGCAAACGCGCGGGCTGTATCTCTTCTTCAGTAATACAACCCGCCGGGCAGGTGATGCCAATGGTATCGCCGGGGCGAAGGTATTTGGGAAGAATGGGCGCCGGGTTATCGTCCGATTCGTGAGGTATGGAATAAGCCAGGCCGGGAACTGCGGCGCCCGCTACCACCAGGGAGGAGAGAAATTTTTTACGGTTCATGCTGATTTTTTAACATCCGGGTGAATATATGGAAATAGACGGTAATTATTATGCGGGGATTGTGTACTAAAAAATTTAGTTTCTTTGGAGAATTTGTATATTCGGGAAATTATTATTGTTTGGCTATGTCGTATCCGGCTTCTGTCATCGCTGCCCTTTTTGTAAAGCGGGCTATCAGGGAGCATAACTATCTTACAAAAATGAAGCTCCAGAAAATGGTGTATATAGCCCATGGATACCATCTTGCCAAATATGAAGCGCCGCTTATCAACGACCAGGTGCAGGCCTGGAAATTCGGGCCGGTGGTACCGGTATTATACCAGGATTACAAGTTGTATGGAAGCAATGCCATTGTTGATACTGGTCTGATCAAATACCGGGATTTTGACCAGATTGAAGATTCACGTATATCCGAAAGTGCAAAAGACGCCATCGATTTTACCTGGAAATTAACCCTCAATTTAAGCGCAGCCAAGCTTTCTGACTGGACACATATAGATGGCTCGCCGTGGCAAAAGGTTTACCAGGATGGAGCTGTAGAAATACCCATAGAAAATACCATTATCAAAGACTATTTTACCAATTTCCTGTACCCAAATGGAAAGGTCAATGGCCAACCCTGATTTAAACAAACTGGAAAAACAAATTCAGAATGCACCCGTTACAAAAACGTACCAGGATGAGTTGGCTTTTGTGAAGGACCAGGTGGAGTTGGATATCAGGAAGGCTTATCTGGAAACATTGCAGGATAATAACCACCAGCGGAAAAGATATGCCAGGAATACATTTCTTCTTACCTGTACCTGGATATCTATTGTGCTTGTTATCCTAAGGTTTTCAGGGCTTGAATTGATGAAATTATCAGATACTGTGCTGGTTACGCTTATTTCTACTACAACAGCCAATGTTTTTGGGTTCTTTTTCCTGGAATAGCCCTTCCCCCCAATTTTATCCCTTGCCGCCGAATAGTTATTTTTGCAGACAATGAAGAACTTTAAGCGAATTTTAGTTACGGCGGCATTACCATATGCCAACGGACCGGTGCATATCGGTCACCTGGCAGGCTGTTATTTACCGGCAGATATTTACGTGCGCTACCAACGCGCCCAAAAAAAAGATATCAAATTTATTGGCGGCAGCGATGAACACGGCGTGCCCATCACCATAAGGGCCATGAAAGAAGGCGTGAGCCCCCAACAGATAGTAGATAAATACCATGCGCTGATCAAGGAAAGTTTTGAGCAAATGGGTATTTCCTTCGATATCTATTCCCGCACTTCAAATAAAATACACCACGAAACATCGGCGGCCTTCTTCAAAAAGCTGTACGACGACGGATTGTTTGAAGAAAAAGAAACCGAACAGTATTACGACGAAAAAACAAATACCTTCCTGGCCGACCGCTATATTACCGGTACCTGCCCTGTGTGCGGCAATCCCAATGCCTATGGCGATCAATGCGAGCGTTGCGGTTCATCACTGAGTCCCGACCAGTTGGGCAACCCGCGCAGCACCCTGAGCGATGCCATTCCTGTAAAGCGAAAAACCAAACACTGGTATTTTCCCCTGCAGAAATATGAAGACTTTTTAAAACACTGGGTACTGGAAGAACATAAGGAATGGAAAAATAACGTATACGGGCAGTGCAAAAGCTGGCTCGACAATGGCCTGCAAAGCCGGGCCATGACGCGCGACAGCAACTGGGGGGTAAAAGTACCCCTGCCCGATGCCGAGGGCAAGGTACTGTATGTTTGGTTTGATGCACCCATCGGTTATATCTCAGCTACCAAAGAGCTTACCGATCGGTGGGCCGATTACTGGTGCCAGGAAGATACCAAACTGGTGCATTTTATTGGCAAGGACAATATCGTATTCCACTGTATCATATTTCCGGCCATGCTGAAGGCGCATGGCAATTTTGTACTGCCTGATAATGTACCGGCCAACGAGTTTCTGAATATAGAAGGCGATAAGGTATCTACCAGCCGTAACTGGGCGGTATGGGTACATGAATATATCAGGGATTTTCCGGGTTGTGAGGATGTAATGCGTTATGTGTTATGCAGCAATGCGCCGGAAACCAAGGACAATGATTTCACATGGAGAGATTTCCAGGACCGCAACAACAGCGAACTGGTATCTATTTTCGGCAATTTTGTAAACCGCGCTTTTGTGCTTATGCACAAATTATGTGGAGGCAAGGTACCGCCTTTGCACAACGATGTACTGGATGAAACAGATAAAACCCTGTTGGCTGAATTTGAAGCCACCAAACAACGGGTAGAAAACAACCTGGAAAATTTCAGATTCCGGGATGCCCTGTTTGAAGTGATTGACCTGGCCAGAAAAGGCAACAAATACATGCAGGAAAAAGAGCCGTGGATAGTTGCCAAAAGACTGCCCGACGATCCCGCTGCGCAGCAACTCATCGATAACTGTTTGCATGTTTGTTTGCAGTTAACAGCCAACCTGGCCATATTGATTCATCCCTTCCTGCCCTCTACCAGCAAAAAAATGCTGCACATGATGAAGGTGGTGGAGAAAATGCTGGATTGGGAAAATGCAGGCAAAACCAAATTGCTGAGTGTTGGGTATAGCCTGCGTGCGCCTGAATTGCTGTTCAGGAAAATAGAGAATGAAGAAATTGAAGCACAGATACAGAAACTGAAATCAGGATCGGTGAAACCGGCTGAAAATGCCGCCGCACCTGAAGCGCCTGCCGAAGAAGTCAAAAAGCCACAAATACAATACGACGACTTTGCCAAACTTGATCTGCGGGTAGGTACCATCACCGCCGCGGAAAAAGTACCCAAAGCCGACAAACTGCTGAAACTGCAGGTGGCCCTGGGTTTTGAATCCCGCACCATTGTATCAGGTATTGCACAACATTTTACACCCGAAGACATTGTTGGTAAACAGGTAGTGGTAGTAGCCAACCTGGCGCCCCGCAAAATGCGTGGCATTGAAAGCAATGGCATGATATTGATGGCCGAAGACAAAAGCGGCAAGCTGCATTTTGTAAATCCCGATTCGAACATTGACAATGGCTCCGGTGTTAGTTAGAAAAATTTTTCAGCCATGAAGATTGGATTTATTGGCCTGGGCAACCTGGGCGCTGTTATTGCAGAAAACATAGTTAGTAGCGGAAGGGAATTGGCGGTGTATAACCGTACTGCTTCCAAAACAAAAGCGCTGACCGACAAAGGTGCAAAAGCTTATCCTTCTGTAAAAGCGCTTGCAGAGAATTGTGATATTATACTGTCCATCGTTTCGGATGATGCAGCTTTGAAAAGCGTATCGGAAGAATTACTGAATAGTATGAAGGCAGGTGGTATTCATGTATCCATGAGTACCATTCTGCCACAAACCGCAGAAGAACTGGCTGCCGGGCACACCAAAAATGGATTGCATTATGTGGCAGCGCCGGTATTTGGCAGACCAGAGGCAGCGCGGGCCAGGAAATTGAATTTTGTGTTGTCGGGAGAAGAAAAGATCCGCAAAATTGCAGAGCCTATATTGAAAGACGGCGGCGGAGCCGGTGTATGGGATTTTGGCGAAAGCATTACGGCAGCCAATACCATCAAGTTGTGCGGCAATTTCATGATTGCAGCAGCTATGGAGGCCATTGGTGAAAGTGTAGGCATGGCAGAAAAAGCCGGGTTAGACACACAAAAGATGTGGAACTTCTTTACGCAAACTATTTTTAATAGTCCTATCTATATTAATTACGGCACCACCATTGTAAACAAGGCTTTTGAACCGGCAGCGTTCACCGCACAATTAGGTTTGAAAGACATGAAGCTGGTGAATGAACAGGCCAGGCAATTAAAGCAACCTGCCCCCCTGGCCAACCTGTTGCAACAGCATATGGAATACCTGGTCAACAACGGTCAGGCACATCTTGACTGGAGCGCCGTAGCTACTGCAGCAAAGTAATGATTATATCCATCACGTTTGTTTGGGTGGGACCGGTGATGATCTGTCCGCCGGCTTCTTTGAAAAAATGGTAGGAATCGTTCTGTTCCAGATAATATTCTGCCTTCAATCCCAGCTTATGAGCGGTTTGCATGATATCGGCATCCACTACGGCGCCGGCAGCATCGGTAGGTCCATCGGTGCCATCGGTGCCGGCGCTTAATATCACAGGTATATCAATCATATCCGATTGTTCAAGGGCAGCCAGGGCAGCCAGTACAAATTCCTGGTTGCGGCCGCCCTTTCCTTTATTCTTTATTGTAACTGTAGTTTCCCCGCCCATGAGTAAACATACCGGCCGGGGACCATCATAAGCCTGTATGTATTGTACCAGTTCCTGTGCCTTTTGGCTGGCCTCGCCCTGTAAAGTATCGGTGATGATCACAGGTTCGTAACGCAGGGCCCGGGCGGCTTCGGCTGCTGCTTCCAGGGCAATGCGGTTGGTGCCAATAAGCAGGTTGTGCGTTTTTTCAAAAACTGCATCGCCAGGCTTGGGTGTTTCTTCGATTTGTTTATTCAAACCCAGCTGCAGCCAGCGTATAATGTTTACCGGTAGCGACTCGGTTAACTGGTATTTTCTTAAAATTTCCCATACCTGTACAAAGGTAGATGCATCGGCCACCGTGGGCCCGCTGGCAATGCTATCCAGGGGATCGCCCACCACATCGCTCAGGATCAAACTTACCAGGGTAGCCGGCCAGGCCGTGCGAACCAGTTGTCCGCCCTTGATGCCGGCCGACAAATGTTTGCGTACGGTATTCATTTCCTGGATGGTGGCGCCGCATTGCAGCAGCCTGTTAAATACCAGCTGCAGATCGGGCAATAGTACACCAGACGGGCAATCGAGCAACAAGGCCGAAGCGCCGCCGCTGATGAGGGCAATTACGATATCTTTTTCACCGGCCTTTTTCAATAGCCTGATCATATCACGACCCGCCTGCACGCTGTTTTCATCGGGCACGGGGTGCCCGGCTTCAATACATTGCATTTGTTTCAATCGGAGACCATGCCCGTATTTGGTAACAATGATGCCCTCGGCAAGGCGATTGCCCAAAATGAGCTCCGTTTCACGGGCCATGGCGGCGCTGGCCTTGCCCGCACCAATAACATATATATTTCCTATATCTTCACCATCAAATACCTGGTTTCCAAGCCGCAATTGATTGTTTTGCCATTGCATATGGCGGTGCATCAGTTGCTGGGGTTGAACTGCCCGAACCGCGGCAGTAAATATTTTAAAGGCGTGGTGGCGCATGATTGACAACAATTTAGTACCCGCTTCGGGCCAAGATATTAAATGTTATCGGGAAAAGCTGTTGGTGGCATGGGAAATTGTGTTATCTTTGAAAATAGTTGTTTAGCTAACTATTTTTTATGACTAAACGAATCATTAAAAAAGTAGCTGTGTTAGGGAGCGGGGTCATGGGATCCCGTATTGCCTGTCATTTTGCAGGCATCGGGTTACAGGTGTTGTTACTGGATATGGTGCCTAAAGAAGCTGCCGACACCAACAACAAACAAGCCCGCAATAAACTCGTCAACGATGCTTTGCAGACTGCTATCAAAAGCAATCCTTCTCCTGTATATACCCAAGATGTTGTAAAGCGCATCACCACGGGCAATTTCACCGACAACATGAAGGATATTGCCGGTTGCGACTGGATCATGGAAGCGGTGGTGGAAAGGCTCGACATCAAACAACAGATATTTACCGAAGTAGAAAAATACCGCAAGCCGGGAACGCTTATCACCTCCAATACATCGGGTATTCCCATTCACCTGATGACCAAAGACAGGAGTGATGATTTTAAAAAGCATTTCTGCGGCACCCATTTTTTCAACCCGCCGCGTTATTTACGCCTGCTGGAAATTATACCTACCGAAGACACAGATGCCGCTGTAGTGGATTTTTTGATGCATTATGGCGACCTGTACCTGGGTAAAACCACCGTGTTGTGTAAAGACACACCGGCCTTTATTGCCAACCGCATTGGCGTGTATGGCATCATGACCATATTTGGGCTGGTAGATAAACTGGGGCTTACCATCGATGAAGTGGATGCACTCACGGGTCCCATCATTGGCCGTCCCAAATCGGCTACTTTCCGCACAGCCGATGTGGTAGGTATAGATACGCTGGTGAAAGTGGCGAAAGGCGTATACGAAAACTGTCCCAACGACGAACACCGCGATACCTTTACCATTCCCGCCTGGCTCGATAAGATGGTAGCCAATAACTGGCTGGGCGATAAAACCGGGCAGGGATTCTTTCGAAAGAAAAAAGGTGAGAAAGATATTTACACGCTCGACCTGAACAGCTTTGAATATAAACTGCGCAGCAAACCCAAATTTGCCACGTTAGAAACAGCCAAACCTATCGACGATCTGCACACCCGGTTAAAAGCCCTTATGGCAGGTGGCGATAAGGCCGGTGAGTTTTACCGTCATTTTCATTATGGTTTGTTCTCCTATATCTCGCACCGCATTCCGGAGATATCTGACGACATCTACCGTGTAGACGATGCCATGATGGCTGGCTTTGGCTGGGAGATAGGCGCTTTTGAAAGCTGGGATGTACTGGGCGTGGAAAGCACGGTGAAGAAAATGAAGGAAGCCGGATATTCGGTAGCGCCCTGGGTAAACGAGATGCTGGAAGCGGGTATCAAAACATTTTATAAAGTAGAGAAAGGTCAACGGCTGTATTACGATGTAGCCGGCAAAACCTATACCCCCTTACCGGGCGGTGAAGCATTTATTGTAATGCGCCATTTCGAAAACCAAACGGTATGGAAAAACAGCGCCTGTCGCACTTACCACCTGGGCGATGATGTGCTGGGTTTGGAATGGAATACCAAGATGGGCAGTATTGGCGGTGAAGTGCTGGGGGGCATCAACAAAAGCATAGCCCTGGCCGAAGAAAAATACAGAGGGCTGGTGATTGCCAACGAAAGCCCCAATTTTAGTGCCGGCGCCAATGTAGGCATGATATTTATGCTGGCTGTAGAACAGGAATATGATGAACTGGATATGGCCGTTCGCATGTTCCAGAATACCATGATGCGGGCCCGATATTCGGCCGTACCGGTGGTAGTGGCGCCGCATGCGCTTACCCTGGGTGGCGCCTGCGAATTGAGCCTGCATGCCGATAAAGTGTGTCCGGCGGCAGAAACCTATATTGGCCTGGTGGAACTGGGTGTAGGTCTGATACCGGGCGGTGGCGGCACCAAGGAATTTGTATTGCGCGCTGCCGATGAAATGCATGAAGACGAGCCGGAGACCATAACATTAAAGAACCGCTTTTTAACCATAGCTACCGCCAAAGTAGCCACCTCGGCCCATGAGGCATTTGAGCTGGGTATTTTACGCAAGGGGCGCGACGAGATTGTACTGAACCAGGGCCGGCGTATTGCCGAAGCCAAAAACAGCGTACTGGAGCTGTTCAACAGCGGTTATATAATGCCCGTACCCCGTAACGATATTAAAGTGCTGGGCCGCTCAGCGCTGGGCGCTTTATATGCCGGCATCAATGGCATGTGGCGCGCAGGCTATGCCACCGATCACGATGTGGTGGTGGCTAAAAAACTGGCTTATGTTATGTGCGGCGGCGACCTGAGCGAACCAACGCAGGTAACCGAACAATATTTACTGGATCTGGAAAGGGAAGCCTTCCTTTCGCTTTGCGGGGAGAAGAAAACCCTGGAAAGAATACAAAGTGTTTTAAAAGGCGGAAAGCCAATCCGCAATTAATAAAAACGGCAGTCACATGAGAGAAGAGAGAGGCGTAGCAGAAATGCTGCGCCTTTTGGTTTTTAGTAAATTACATATCGATGGGCGAAGCTGAACTGCATATTACGACCAATACATTGGTGATTCACTCGGTGCTTTTCTTTTATGGCGATGCTGCCTCAGAGGAATTGAGTACCCAAATTGCCAATGATATCAGCACGCACTGGAACGAACCAAAGGCCAAAGTAACCATCAAGGGCGAAGTATATGAAGTGCGTTTTGATATCGATGGTATCTATGAGCCCGACCTGGATCCTGAAAAGGTATGGTATAACGATAATCCCCGCTTTAACTTTTTTCGCATTGAAGAATTTTCTATGAACGATATTTCGTTTGTGGATGGCATTGGTTGTAATACGGGCTACTTTAAACTATCCAACCTGCTACAAACTTCTACCACGGCCGCTCATGAATATGGTCATACCCTGGGTTTGGATCATCCCGGCGATCTGGACATCAGGGGACGCCCTACCCCCGGCATCATGTATCCGCGCGGCACCATTTGCGATCCGCATTTTCAATACGATGCCAGCGTGGCGCCCGGTGAAAAAGGCGGCACCTTAAACCCCTGGTACCGGAAAGTGTTGCAGGAAGATATAGACGCACTGAAGCTGCACCGCTTGTTATTTACGCATGGCCGGGCAGTGGTGGGCGACTTTACCAGCATATACCATGAAAAACATGGATAGGGCTGTAATGTTAGCGCATTTTTCACGACTTATCATCATATGGCTATATTAACCGTAAACCGCTTACACAAAAACTATGGCCGCATCCAGGCCCTGAACGATGTTTCATTCAGCGTGCCCAAAGGCACGGTGTTTGGCATACTGGGGCCCAACGGCAGTGGCAAAACCACCCTGCTGGGCATTATCATGAATGTATTGAAAGCCAGCTCGGGTTCTTATCAATTATTCGATGAAACCCCTACCCACCTGCACCGGCGGCAAATAGGCACATTGCTGGAAACGCCCAATTTTTATCATTATCTGAATGCTGTTCAGAATTTGAAGATAGCGGCCACCATCAAAAAGCGTGGCCATGAAGATATTGATCATGTATTGCAGCTGGTCAACCTGCATCAACGCAAATACTCGAGATTCAGCACCTATTCGCTGGGTATGAAACAAAGGCTGGCCATTGCCAGCAGCCTGCTGGGTAATCCTGATGTGCTGGTGTTTGATGAGCCCACCAATGGGCTGGACCCCGTGGGTATTGCTGAAATAAGGGAGCTCATCAAAAAGCTGAACCAGCAGGGCAAGACCATCATCATGGCTAGCCACCTGCTGGATGAAGTGGAAAAGGTTTGTACGCATGTAGCTATCCTGCAAAAAGGGAGCCTTATCACCTGCGGGCATGTAGATAAAATACTGGTAACCGAAGACGTGGTGGAAGCCGGCGCCACCAACCTGCCGGCATTACTGGCCGCCCTGCAACAGTTTCCCGGTGTGCTGCATACTAAACTGAACGGGCAGCATGTGGAATTGTTCTTTGCTCCCAATACCGCGCAGCTGGAATCGGTGAATCGCTTTTGTTTCGATAAAGGCATCACTTTAAACCACCTGCGTTTGCGTAAAAAGAGCCTCGAAACCAAATTCTTTGAACTTACCCAAAACACTATATAAACATGTTACAGCGCCTGCAACTGGAATGGATGAAAATGAAGCATTACAGGGCTTTCTGGATATTGATGAGCCTGTACCTGCTTAGCATTGCCGGTGTAAACTATCTCACCTTCCGGGCATTCCAGGAAGCGCTGGCCTCGCAGCAGGCAAAAAATATGGCGCAGATGGTGATGAGGCACCTACCCTATGCATTCCCCATGACCTGGCAAATGACTGCCTATGTAAGCAGCTTTATGTTGTTTATTCCCGGCCTGGTGGTGATTATGTCGGTGACCAATGAATACAGTTATAAAACGCACCGGCAAAATATCATCGATGGGTGGACGAGAAGGGATTTTATTGTTTCAAAAATGTTGCTGGCCATTGCGTTGAGTGTGCTATCGACCATTACCGTGTTGGTTACCGCAGCGGCATTTGGTTTGGCCGAGGGCAGTGAAGCATTCACCCTGGATAGATTTGTATACATCGGTTATTTCTTTTTGCAGGCCATCAGTTATATCATGGTGGCCATGCTGATAGCGGTGCTGGTAAAAAGAGGCGGTTTGGCGATTGGTATTTATTTTATGTACACGGTGGTTATAGAAAATGTGATTAAATCGGTGATGAATTATTATTTCGGTAATGCGGGCCGTTTTATGCCTTTGCAATCCACCGATGAGCTGATACCTGTACCGGTATTGGAAAACCTCAAGATACCGATGTTGCCTGAACCCAATTACACAATACTTACTATTGTGGCGCTGGTGTACCTGGCGGCTTATTTTGTGTTAACGGCTTATAAGTTTGAGAAAGATGATTTATGACAACAGGTTATCCAAAGCCGTATCCACCGAAGGATACAGGAATTGAAAACCCTCCTGGCTGATCTTTTCGTTACTGATCGTGGCGCTTTTCAATACTTCCACACTCACACCGCCAAACACCAGCTTCAATACCCATGCCGGTACATAAATGGGTATAAAATTCTTATTCTTTATTTTTTGGGCCAGTTGCAGAGTGAATTCTTTATTGCTGATGGGCTGTGGCGATGCTGCATTGTAAATACCCTGTATGTTCTCGTTTTCGATGGCAAACCAAAACATGCGCACCAGGTCTTCGATATGGATCCAGCTGATCACCTGGCGGCCATTGCCCAAAATGGCGGCTATTCCAAATGGCACTGGTTTTTTGAATTCTTTAAATGCGCCGCCTGCATTGGAGAATACGGGTGGGCATCGAAATATCGCCAGGCGTTTACCCAACTGCTCTACCGGCCGAATGGCTTCTTCCCATTGCACACATACCTGTCCCAGGTAATCGTTATCGGGCAAATCGGTTTCGGTGAAGGCAGGCTTCCCCTGTCTTTTGGCATCATCGCCATACCAGGCAATTCCTGAAATGCTGAGCACGGCTTTTATCTGGTTGGGAATTTCTCTTAATGCTTTTACAATGAGCTGGCCGCTTTGTACCCGGCTGTCGAGAATTTCCTGTTTTCTTTTTTTGCTCCAGCGTTTATCATTTACACCGGCGCCCGCAAGATGCACAATATAATCTGCTTTTTGTATGGCGGCGTTGTCGATGGTTTGTTTGGCGGGGTCCCAGGCGGCATACGAGATATTGCCGTTCACCTGTTTGGGATGCCTTGAAAGAATGATGACCTGGCACCCTTTACCGGTGAGGTATTGGGAAAGCGCAGTGCCTATCAAACCTGTACCACCGGTGATGAGAATGGTTTTCATGGCATAAAGTTAGGAATAAAAAATCCTCCCGAATAAATCGGGAGGATCACAACTAAAAACAACAATCGCTGTGTTTTCACAATCGATTTTATACCCGGTCCTTCCTATTATCCGATAACCTGGATAATGATAATGCATAGGACAACGGGGGGACAGATACAAAACAACAATTATTAATCCGGTTTCTTTCCATCCAGGAAAGTATTGAGGGTGGAAATCTGAGTCTTATTGTTTTCGTCGGTTTTTACCTCGTAATTACTATAAAAGTTCTCGACACTGGAAATGGTATTATACAATTCCAAATTGCGGCGGATGTATGCCGGCACAGTCTCAAACTCATTGTTAGGGTCGGCAGCATTGATATTGAACGACAAATTGCGCAATTTTTGTATTCGTTCAGCTGCACGGCGTTTTTGTTCTTCTGCTTCGTCTAGCATCGCCAGGTCCTCAACAGAAATTCCGCCATTACCAACAGGGGGCAGAGTATGATGG
>Ga0065721_10050036_pt1 | contig 24025 bp, 21 predicted proteins | sample Mesricmetagenome_FD_59108 | JGI IMG/M metagenome (GOLD analysis project Ga0065721, IMG submission 59108) | Mesophilic microbial community from rice straw/compost enrichment Sample: eDNA_1 v2 (version 2) | ecosystem: Engineered > Solid waste > Grass > Composting > Bioreactor | place: USA: Davis...
CCGCCGGCGCCGGCGCGGACCAGGTGCGGCGCGGCCAGGCCCACGAAGCCGACGATCCCGGCCATGGCCACCGAGGCGCCGGTGAGCAGCGAGGCGCCGGCCACGGCGGCGGCCCGCAGGCGGGTCATGGGCAGGCCCGAGAGCGCGGCGGCCTCCTCGCCAAGGGTCAGCATGACGAGGCCCCGGGCGGCATAGACCGACAGGCCCGCGCCCACGGCCAGGGCGGGCAGCTGGCGGACGATGTCCAGCCAGTCGCGGTTGGCCACCGAGCCGAGCAGCCAGGAGAAGACCTCAGCCAGGGTGACGGGGGACGGCGAGAAGTTGAACACCAGCGAGGTCAGGGCCCCGAGGAAGGCCGAAAGGGCGACCCCGAACAGGATCAGGGTCTCGGGTTCGCGGAACCGCGCGGCGAGCCCCGTGAGCACCAAGCCCACCAGCAGGGCCGCGGCCAGGGCGGCCGCCTCGATGGCCCCCGGCGTGCCGGCCAGCCCCAGGGAGATCGCCAAGGCCGCCCCCAGGCCGGCGCCGCCCGAGACCCCAAGCACCCCGGGATCGGCCAGGGGGTTGCGCAGCAGCCCCTGCATCACCGCCCCCGCCAAGCCCAGGGCGGCCCCGACCACCAGGGCGGCGGCGGTGCGCGGCAGGCGGATCTCCCAGAGGACGACGCCCGGGCCGGAGGCCGGATCGGCGAAGGCTTCGGCCACCTGGGCCGAGGTGAGCTGGGTCTCGCCCAGCAGGAGGCCGCCCGCGGCGAAGACCACGGCCGCCAGGGCCAGCAGGAGGTTGAGGACCGCGGGCCTCATCGCGGCGCCTTGGCGGCCAGCAGTTCGGCGGCCTCAGCCGCGCCCCAGTCCGGACAGCCCAGCAGCGCGCCCGGCAGGCTCGCCACCTGGCGGGCGGCGGCGGTGCGCTGCAGCACCCGGTGGCGGCCCACGCCCCAGCTGTCGCCCGAGAGCTGGAAGGTGTCGAAGAAGCCCAGCACCACCGTCCGCGGCGGCGACATGGCCATCTGTTCGAGGGAGATGGTCTGGTAGCCCGGCCGGGTCTCCACATTGGTCATGCCGGCGGCGCGCAGCACCGCGTCCACCAGCGTTCCCCGCCCGGCGGTGACGCCGCCGGGGGTCATGTAGAGGGCGGGCGCGCCGCGCCAGGCGCCGGCGGCGCGGGCCAGGCGGGCGTCCATCCGGGCGATCACCGCCTCGCCCTGGGCCCGGCGGTCCAGGACGGCGGCCACGGCCCGCACGCTCGCCCGCACGCCGTCGAAATCCGTCGCATCGGGAATGGTCACCACCGTCACGCCGCGCTTGCGCAGCGCCGCGATCAGCCGGGGCTCCCCGCCCCAGTAGCGGACCACCACGTCGGGACGGACGGCCAGGGCGGTCTCCAGGTCCACCCGCCGCTTGGGCAGGCCGACGGCCAGATGGCGCAGGCGCGAGTCGGCGTCGTCGGCGCGGGTGGAGACCCCCACGATGTCAGGCCGGGCGGCGAGGCCCATGACATACTGGTCGGCGCAGGCGTCGAGCGACAGGACGCGCGGCCCGGCCTGGGCGGCGCCGGCGGCGAGCGAAAGCCCGAGGACCAGGCCTAGTCGATGACCAGGCCGTGCAGCATGCCCTCGAGGCTGAGCTTCATGAGCGTCTCGGAATCGGCCCAGCCGAACCCTGGCCGGGCGATCAGCAGGGCCACCACCCCGTGGCAACCCATCCACAGCGCCTGGGCGGCCGAGTCGGCCTCGCCGGTCCGCAGCCGGCCCTGGGCGGCGATCTCGCGCACCGCGCCGGAGAAGATCTCGTAGCATTGTCGGCTCAGGTCCGCCGTGCCTTCGGGCCAAGGCTGCGCCGATACCGGACGCGGCGTGCAATAGACAAGCTGGTAGGCGTTGGGGTGCGCCAGGCCCCAGCGCATGTAGGCCTCCAGCATCATCCGCACCCGCACCACCGGATCGAGCGGCTTGGCCGCGATCTCGCGGTTGGTCTCGTAGAGATTCCGCAGGGTCCGCTCGCAGATCTCCAGCAGGATGCACCCCTTGTCCTGGAAGTGCATGTAGAGGGCCGTGGACGAGACGCCGACCTCGTCGGCGATCTTGCGGATCGTCGCCCCCTCGTAGCCCTCGGCCACGAAGATGCGCTCGGCGGCTTCCAGAATCTCGGCGCGGCGCAGGTGCCCGTCGCCCTTGGCCTTGCGCGCGGATTTCCGCGACGTCGTCTCCACAGCTGTCACGTCTGCTCTGGTCCCCAAGTGCCCTGCCGCCAGCGGAGCCCAAATCCCGGGCGGTGACAAGCCCACGTTACGGAAACCTGCCGGCGCCGGCGCGGACTGGACGCGGCGCGCAGCTTGCGCTTCAAGGCCGCCATGAGCCGCCCTACCGTCGCCGACGCGCCCGGCGTGATGCGCACCGAAGGCTGGGCGGACTATGCCCTGCTGGACTCGGGCGAAGGCAAGAAGCTGGAGCGTTACGGCCCCTATACGGTGGTCCGGCCCGAACCCCAGTGCCTGTGGGCGCGCCGACGCCCTGACCTGTGGGACAAGGCCGACGCCGTCTTCGACCCCACCGCCGACGACGAGGACGCCGGCCGCTGGCGATTCCGCGGCAAGCCCAAGGAAGCCTGGCCGCTGGCCTGGCGCGACGTGCGCTTCCTCGGCCGGTTCACGGCCTTCCGGCACCTGGCGTTCTTCCCCGAGCAGGCCGCCAACTGGACCTTCCTGGACGAGGCGGTCCGCAAGGCCGGCCAGCCCAAGGTGCTGAACCTGTTCGGCTATACGGGCGTCGCGACCCTCGCCATGGCCGCGGCCGGCGCCCAGGTCACCCATGTGGACGCCTCGAAGAAGGCGGTGACCATGGCCCGGGAGAACGCCGATCTGTCCCGGCTCGCCGACCGGCCGATCCGCTGGATCGTCGAGGATGCACGGCGCTATGTGCAGCGCGAGGTGCGCCGGGGCTCGAAGTACGACGGCATCATCCTCGACCCGCCGAAATATGGCCGCGGGCCCGACGGCCAGGTGTGGCGCCTGTTTGAGGACCTGCCTGAACTCGCCCGGCTATGCGCTGAACTTCTTTCGGAAAACGCCTCATTCCTGATCCTCAACGCCTATGCCGAGCGCATCTCGGGCGCGGCGCTCTCGGGCCTGCTGGCCGAGGTGCTGGACGGACGCGGCGGGCGGATCGACTGGGGCGAGCTGGCCCTGGTGGAGGACGCCCCCAAGGGCCGGCCGGAACGCGCCATCGGCATGAGCTTCTACGGCCGCTGGTCCCGGGAGGGCGCTGCGTGAGCCGCACGATCACGTCCCTGTCGAACCCGACCGTGAAGGCCGTCCGCGCCCTGCACCTGCGCAAGGACCGCGACGAGACCGGCCTGTTCCTGGCCGAGGGACTGAAACACGTCACCGAGGGCGTCGAGCTGGGGCACGCCCCGCGCATCCTGATGTACGGCCCGGAGGCGGCGAACCACCCGCTGCTGAAGAAGGCGGCCGAGGCGACCCGCGCCGCCCGGGGCGAGGTCATCGAGGTCAATCACGACATCCTCGCCAAGGTGTCCAAGCGCGACAATCCGCAGGCCGTGGTGGGCGTCTTCCGGCAGATGTACCGGCCGCTCGCCGAGATCGACCCAGGGGCGGCCTCGTGCTGGGTGGCCCTGCACCGGGTGCGCGACCCAGGGAACCTGGGAACCATCGTGCGCACCGCCGACGCGGCCGGCTGCGGCGGGGTGATCCTGGTGGGCGAGTGCTGCGATCCCTATTCGGTGGAGGCGGTGCGGGCCACCATGGGGTCGATCTTCGCCGTGCCCCTGTCGCGGGCGAGCGAGGCCGAATTCGCCGCCTGGCTCAGGTCCTGGCCCGGCTCGGTGGTGGGCACCCTGCTCACCGCCACCCACAGCCACGCCAGCGCCGACTATCGCAAGCCGTCCCTGATCCTGATGGGCAACGAGCAGCAGGGCCTGACGCCGGAGATGGCCGCCCTGCCCGACCTGAACGTGAAGATCCCCATGCGCGGCCGGGCCGACAGCCTGAACCTGTCGGTGGCCACCGGGATCATGATCTACGCCGCCACCAGCTGACGGCCGGCGCCCGGGCCGGGTCAGGTTCCCCGGGGCTTGGCCCGGGTGGTCGGGGCGGCGCTGGCCGGGTCCTCGGGCCAGACGTGTTTGGGATAGCGGCCCCGCATCTCGGTGCGGACCTCCTTCCACGAGCCCTTCCAGAATCCGGGAAGATCCCTGGTGGTCTGGATCGGCCGATGGGCGGGCGACAGCAGGCTGAGGGTCAGCGGAACGCCGCCGACGGCAGGGTGCTGGGACAGGCCGAACACCTCCTGCACCCGCACGTCCACCCGCGGCCCGGCCTCGGCGGCGTAGTCGATGGCGAAGCTGTTGCCGGTGGGCGCTGTCCAGCGGGCCGGCGCCTCGGCGTCGAGGCGGCGCTGGACGTCCCAGGGCACGAGGCTGCGCAGGGCGCCGTCCAGCACGTCGGGCTTCAGGCCGTTCAGGCCGCGCAGCCCCTCCAGCACCGGGGTCAGCCAGTCGTCCAGGCGTTCCAGAAGGGCTGCGTCGGACAGGTCGGGCCAGGCCTCGGGGTCCCGGGCGTGCAGGAAGGCGGCCCGCGCGCGCAGGGAGAGCGCCGCCTCGCCCCAGGGCAGGATTTTCAGCCCCTCGCGCCGCACCCGGTCGGCCAGAGCACGGGCGATAAGCGCCGGGTCGGGGCTGTCGTCGATCTCCTCGCGCACGGCGAGCCGCCCCAGGCGAGTGATGCGCTTGGCCCGCAGGCGCCCGCCGCCAGTCTCTTCCAGCCGCTCCTCCACCTCGAACTGGTCGGCGAAGGCGGAAAGGTCGGCCTCGTCCAGGGGCGCGGCCAGCAGGATGCGGTCACGGCGCTCGCCGCCGCCCAGCTCGCCCACGGCCAGCCAGGATTCCCGGGCGAGCGCATCGGTGGGCTCGACGAAGGCGCCCCGGCCGGTGACCAGCTGGAACTCGCCCTGCCCGCCCCGGGCCTTCGCCACCCGTTCGGGATAGGCGAAGGCGAGCAACAGGCCGTCGGACAGCGGCTCTCCCGTCCCGCCCTTGGGCGCAAGGGCGGCCCAACGGTCGGCCAGGGCCTTGGCGTCCCGGGCCCTGGGGCTGCGGTCGCGTTCGAGCTGTTCCAGGCGGTGGCGCAGGTCGGCGTCGCGACCGCCCAGGCCCCGCTCGGTCATCAGGGCCGCGATGCGCGCGGCGCGGGCCGCCTGGCCGGTCTCGGCGGCCTTGAGGACCATGTGGGCCAGCCGCGGGGCCAGGGGAAAGTCCGCCAGGGCCCGGCCGTGGGCGGTGAGCACACCGGTCTCGTCCAGGGCCTCCAGCCGCCGCAGCAGCGCCCGGGCCTCGGCGAAGGCCGCCGGCGGCGGCGGATCGAGGAACGCCAGGTCCGAGGCGTCCTTCGCCCCCCAGCGGGCGAGATCGAGGGCGAGGCCCGACAGGTCCGCGTCGAGAATCTCGGGATCGCCATAGGCCGGCAGGGCGCGGGTCTCGGCCTCGTCCCACAGGCGATAGCAGGCGCCGGGCTCGGTGCGGCCGGCGCGGCCCCGGCGCTGGTCGGCGGCGGCGCGGGAGACCCGCACGGTGGCCAGGCGCATGAGACCGCTGGCCGGATCATAGCGCGGCACGCGGGCGAGGCCGCAGTCGATCACCACCCGCACGCCCTGGATGGTCAGGCTGGTCTCGGCGATGGAGGTGGCCAGCACCACCTTGCGGCGCCCCGGCGGCGCAGGCTCGATGGCCCGGTCCTGGTCGCGCGGGTCGAGAGCGCCATACAGGGGCGCGATGTCCACGTCCGGCCGCCGCAGGCGCTCGCCGAGCCGCTCGGCGGCGCGCAGGATCTCGCCCTGGCCGGGGAGGAAGACCAGGATGCTGCCGGTCTCCTCCGCCAAGGCCCGTTCCACGGCCCGGACGATCCGGTCCTCCAGGCGCAGGGTCTCGTCGCGGCCGAGGTAGCGGGTCTCCACCGGGAACATCCGCCCCTGGCTTTCCACCACCGGCGCATCATCCAGCAGCCGGGCGACGGCGGCGCCATCGAGGGTGGCCGACATCACCAGCAGCCGAAGGTCCTCGCGCAGCAGCTTCTGGGCGTCCCGAGCCAGGGCGAGGCCGAGGTCGGCGTCCAGGCTGCGCTCATGGAATTCGTCGAAGATCACGCAGCCGACCCCGGCCAGCTCCGGGTCGGCCAGAATCATCCGGGTGAAGACCCCCTCGGTGACCACCTCGATGCGGGTCCGGGCCGAGACCTTGGACTGCATCCGCACCCGGTAACCCACGGTGGCCCCGACCGGCTCGCCGAGGGTCTGGGCCATCCGGTGGGCGGCGGCTCGGGCGGCCAGGCGCCGGGGCTCGAGAACGATGATTCTCCCCGCGCCGAGCCAGGGCTCGTCCAGGAGCTCCAGTGGGACAACGGTGGTCTTGCCCGCGCCGGGCGGCGCGACGAGCACGGCGGCGTTCGCTTGCGCAAGTTGCGCCTTCAGCGCAGGCAGAGCCTCGTGGACCGGTAGCATCGGCGGGGCTCTAGCGAATGGTCGGCGCCCTCGCCAGCGTTGCGTGCTTGACCGAGCGCGGCAAGCACGCAACGGTCCGCCAGCTTTTTCAACGGCGGCCAGGGGGGTCGCTGCTCGGAGGGAATATGTGGCGCGTTAAGCCGCTCGACGCGATCCTGGCGACCGCGGAAAAGAAATCACTTCATCGCTCTCTCGGCGCCTTCCAGCTCACCATGCTGGGCATCGGCGCCGTGATCGGCACCGGCATCTTCGTCCTCACCGCCGAGGCCGCCCAGAAGGCGGGCCCCGGCATGATGCTGTCCTTCGTCATCGCCGGCGTGGTCTGCGCGATCGCCGCGCTCTGCTACGCCGAGATGGCGTCGATGGTGCCGGTGTCCGGCTCGGCCTACACCTACAGCTACGCCGTGATGGGCGAGATCGTGGCCTGGATGGTCGGCTGGGCGCTGATCCTGGAATACGCCGTCGCCGCAGGCGCGGTGTCGGTGGGCTGGTCCGGCTACGTGGTCGGCCTCATTGAGGCGGCGTTCGGGATCGACATCCCCGCTGCGCTGACCCTCGGGCCGTTCGACGGCGGCTTCATCAACCTGCCGGCCATGTTCGTGGCGGGCCTGGTGACCTGGCTGCTGGTGATCGGCACCAAGGAAAGCGCCACGGTCAACGCCATCCTGGTGGCGATCAAGGTGACGGCCCTGACCCTGTTCATCATCCTGGCCGTGCCGGTGATGAACATGGAGCAGTTCACGCCCTTCATGCCCCTGGGCTTTGCGGGCGTGTCGGCGGCCGCGGCCTCGATCTTCTTCGCCTACGTCGGCTTCGACGCCGTCTCGACGGCGGCCGAGGAGACCAAGAACCCGCAGCGCAACATGCCCATCGGCCTGATCGGCTCCCTGGGCTTCTGCACCATCTTCTACCTGCTGGTGGCCTCGGGTGTGATCGGCACCGTGGGCGCCCAGCCGGTGATGGGAGCCAATGGCGCCCACCTGGAGCCGGGCAGCCGCGAGCTGGCCGCCGCCTGCGCCGCCATCAACGACGGCGCGGTGGTCTGCTCGAAGGAAGCCCTGGCCTGGACCCTGCGCCAGATCGGCTGGCCGCAGATCGGCAACCTGCTGGGCCTGGCCGCCGGCCTCGCCCTGCCCTCGGTCATCCTGATGATGATGTTCGGCCAGACCCGCATCTTCTTCGTGATGAGCCGGGACGGGCTGCTGCCGTCGGCGTTCTCGAAGATCCACCCGAAGTTCAAGACGCCGCACGTGATCACCGTGCTCACGGGCATGGCTGTGGCGCTGTTCGCGGCGTTCTTCCCGGTGGGCCAGCTCGCCAACATCTCGAACTCGGGCACGCTGTTCGCCTTCGCCGCCGTGTCGATCGCGGTGATGGTGATCCGCAAGACCGATCCGAACCGGCACCGGCCGTTCAGGACGCCGTTCGTCTATCTGACGGGCACGCTCTCGGCCGTGGGCTGCGTCTACCTGTTCTTCAGCCTCGACGATAAGAGCAAGTGGCTGTTCGTGATCTGGGCCCTGGTCGGCCTGGTGGTCTACTTCGGCTACAGCCGCTCGCGCAGCCACGTCGGCCGCGGGATCGTGGAAACACACGAGCTCGACACCGACGCGCCGCCGACCGCGGTGCCGCCGATGCCGGGCGCCTCGGACTAAGCACAGGCCGAGACAAGACGGAGAGGCCCGGGGCGCGCCCCGGGCCTTTTCTTTAGGGCCGCGAACCTCGATCATAGGACGACATGAACGCTCCGCAGCCGCCCCTTCCGATCCGCGCCATCATCGCGCCGGTCACCCCGCTCCAGCAGAACTGCACCCTGGTCTGGTGCGTGAAGACGAAAAAGGCCGCGGCCATCGATCCCGGCGGCGAGGTTCCGCGCCTGCTGCAGGCCCTGAAGGACCAGGACCTGACGCTGGAGAAGATCTGGATCACCCACGGCCACCTGGACCATGCCGGCGGCGCCGCGGCGCTGAAGGAGGCCACGGGGGCGCCCATCGAGGGGCCGCATCCGGACGATCAGTTCTGGATCGACGACATCGCCGCCTCGGGGGCCCGCTGGGGCATGCCGGACGCCCGCTCGTTCACCCCGGACCGCTGGCTGGGCGACGGCGACACCGTCACCCTGGGCGAGACCGAGTTCGAGGTCATCCACTGTCCCGGCCACACCCCGGGCCATGTGGTGTTTTTCCACCGCCAGGCCCGCTTCGCCCAGGTGGGCGACGTGCTCTTCCAGGGCTCCATCGGGCGGACCGACTTTCCGCGCGGCAACCATGCCGACCTGATCGCCTCGATCACCCAGAAGCTGTGGCCGCTGGGGGACGACGTCCGCTTCGTGCCCGGCCACGGGCCGATGTCCACCTTCGGCCAGGAGCGCCGCACCAATCCCTTTGTCGCGGACTCGGTGCTGGCCGGCGAGTAAGCGCGGTGAAATACGAGTTTCATACGAGACATTCGAGGGTTACCGCGTCAGCGCATCCTGGCGTCCATGGAGCTTGCCCCTGACATGGTCGGCGCCGGCGCGCGCATCCTGATGGTGGACGACGATCCGGGCATCCGCGACGTCGTCTCGGACTTCCTGGGCCGACATGGCTACCGGGTGGAAACCGCCGCCGACGCGGCCGAGATGGAGCGCGTCCTCGAGCGGAACTCCGTGGACCTGATCGTGCTCGACGTGATGCTGCCCGGCGAGGACGGCCTGGCCATCTGCCGGCGGCTGACCGCCCAGGAGACCAGCCCGCCGATCATCATGCTCTCGGCCATGGGCGAGGACACCGACCGCATCGTCGGCCTGGAGCTGGGCGCTGACGACTACCTGGCCAAGCCCTGCAATCCACGCGAGCTGCTGGCCCGGGTGCGCGCCGTGCTGCGCCGGGCCGAGCACCGGGGGGCGCCGGGGACGCTGGGCGCAGGCTGCGAGTTCGCCGGCTGGCGGCTCGACCTCGTGCGCCGCGAGCTGCGCTCGCCGGCCGGGGTGGTGGTGAACCTGTCCTCGGGCGAGTTCTCCCTGCTCCGCGCCTTCGTGGAGCGGCCGCAGCGGGTGCTGACCCGCGACCAGCTGCTGGAATACGCCCGCGGGCCCGACAGCGACGCCTTCGACCGGGCCATCGACGTGCAGATCAGCCGCCTGCGCCGCAAGCTGGACGACAGCGGCGACAGCCACGACCTGATCCGCACGATCCGCAACGAGGGCTACATGTTCACCGCCAAGGTGAAGCGCACATGACCCGAGAGGGGCGCCCCGCCGCCTCGTTCTTCGTGCAGCTCCTGACCCTGACGGGGCTCACCCTGGTGGCCGCCTGGGCCATCAGCATCTTCCTCCTGTTCCGGCTGCCCCCGCCGACCCCGGACATCTATCGGGTGAGCGAGATCGCGCGCACGGCGGAAGGCCAGCCGCCGACCTTCACCGAGCGCCCGCCCCTGCGCCGCCGCATGGAGGACGAGCCACCCGCGCCGCTGCTGGAAGGCCGGTTCGTCCCCCTGATCCGCGCCCGCATCGCCCAGGACCTGGGCATGAATCCCAAGGACGTGGTCATCGCGGGCGAGCGCGGTCCCCTGGCCGACCGGCGGGTCAGCCGCGTCCTGCGCGACCGGGCGGCCCGTCAGGGCGTGCGGGAGGAGCATTTCCTTACCGCGCCGTTCGAGGTGGGCCTGCGCCAGGCCGACGGCCGCTGGCTGGTGATCGGCACCCGGCCGCAGTTCGGCCTGTCCGACTGGCAGAAGCGGGTGGCCCTGTGGTTCGTGCTGTCGGCCCTGGCCATGGCGCCGGTGGCGTGGATCTTCGCCCGGCGGCTCTCCACCCCGATCAAGGGCTTTGCGGGCGCCGCCGAGCGGCTCGGGCGCGACCCCACGGCGCCGCCGCTGGAGCTGAGGGGCCCCACCGAGATCGCCGTGGCCACCCGCGCCTTCAACGAGATGCAGCAGCGCCTGCGCCGCTACGTCGAGGACCGCACGGCCATGGTCGCCGCCATCGCCCACGACCTGCGCACGCCCCTCACCCGCCTGCGCTTCCGCATCGAGGCCCTGCCCGACGAGCAGCGCGCCAAATTCGCCTCCGACCTCGACCAGATGGAGGAGATGATCACGGCCACCCTCGCCTTCGTGCGCGACACCAGCCGGGCGGGCGAGCGCACGCCCCTGGAGCTGTCCTCGCTGCTGGAGAGCCTGTGCGACGAGATGGCCGAGACGGGCGCCCCGGCCGAGATGGAGCCCGGGGACAAGGTGGTGCTGGACGGCGACCCCATGGCCCTGCGCCGCCTGTTCGCCAACCTGCTGGAGAATGCGGTGAAGTTCGGCGGCCAGGCCCGGGCGCGGGTCTTCCGCCACGAGGCCCATGCGATCGTCGAGATCGACGACGACGGCCCCGGCATTCCGCCCGAGGACGCCGAGCGGGTGTTTGAGCCGTTCTACCGGCGCGAGCCTTCCCGCAACCGCAAGACCGGCGGCATCGGCCTGGGGCTGGCCGTGGTGCGATCCATCGCCCGGGGGCACGGCGGCGATGTCGAGCTTGTGAACCGCCCATCAGGCGGCCTGACGGCGCGGGTGCAGCTGCCCCTCTAGAGGGCGTGCGGCCACGCCTGGCCCGCCCCGCCCAAATGCGGCGGGAATAAGAAGCATCCCCCTACGCAACCTCTGCCGGGGCTCACGGGTTAGCCAGACCGTGAACCCCTGCGAGGCGTCATGTCCGAGCCGGAAGCCCTGCAAGACCAAGACCCGCCGGCGAGCGGCCGCGCCGACCCCGCGCCGCCCTGGGACTCCGACTGGCCGCGTGAAGGCGAGCGGCCGGGCGGACACGCCTCTCCAGACCTGCCCCTCCCGTCGCCCGATTAGGAGAGTTGAGACAAATGCCCAGCGTCGATACCGGAAAGCCGAGAGCCCGACGGGGCTTCGCTGCCATGAATCCTGAACGGCGTCGCGAGATCGCCCGCAAGGGCGGCGCAAGCGTGCCCGGGGAGAAGCGCAGCTTCGCCAAGGATCGCGATCTGGCCGCCTCGGCCGGGCGCAAGGGCGGCGAGGCCTCGCGCGGCGGCGGACGCACCCGCGGTCGCGAAGGCTAGGACGTCGTCAACGAGACGATGGCGAAGGCGGGGTGGGCGCAGGCCCACCACCGCTCCAGCCTCCAGCCGGCCGCACCGGCCAGTTCCGCAAAGCCCTCCAAGGTAAACTTGTAGGAATTCTCGGTGTGCAGGGTCTCGCCGGCCGCGAAGCCGAACCGGCGGCCGGCCACCGTGACCACCTGGTCCTTCAGGCTCACCAGGTGCATCTCCACGCGGCCCTCGGCCTCATTCCAGACGGCCCGGTGAGCAAAGGCGCCGAGGTCGAAGTCGCCCCCCAGCACGCGATTGATCCGCTTGAGCAGGTTCAGGTTGAAGGCCGCCGTGACGCCCTGGGCGTCGTCATAGGCCGCTTCAAGCGTGGCGCGGTCCTTCTTCAGATCAATCCCCACCAGGAAGCGGGCGCCCGCTCTCAGCAGCCGACGCGCAACCGCCAGGAATGCCTTGGCCTCATCCGGGGTGAAGTTGCCGATGGTGGAGCCCGGGAAGAAGCCGACCACCGGCCGCCCCGCCGTCTCCGCCGGCAGCGCCAGGGCGCGGGTGAAATCCTCGCGCAGCGGCGTCACCACGAGATCGGGATAGTCCGCGCCGATGGCCTCGGCCGCCGCCTCCAGGGCCGAGGCGGAGATGTCGATGGGCGTGTAGACGGCGATCTGCGGCGCTGCATCCAGCAGGATTCGGGTCTTCACGCTCGCGCCGCTTCCGAACTCCACCAGGGCCGCGCCCTTCGGAATGAGTTGCGAGATCTCGGCCGCCGCCTCGCGCAGCAGGCCGACCTCGGTGCGGGTCGGATAATATTCCGGCAGGTCAGTGATGGCCTCGAACAGCCGCGAGCCCTCGGCGTCGTAGAGGTACTTGGGCGACAGGCGCTTCGGAGAGCGCGAAAGCCCCTCGACCACGTCGGCCTCGAAGTCGCGCCCGGCCTCGCCCAGGCCGTCCTTCGCCAGGCGCACGCCCGCGAACATCCAGCGCTGATGCGGATAGAAGAAGTTGCGGTAGGTGCGCCGCACGTGGCCGTCGGGCGTAACGCAGGCGCCGCCGCGCAGGACGAACTGCCCGGCCATGAACTTGCCGTTGTACTCGCCCACCGCCCCGGCCGCCGGCCGGAAACCCGGATAGGCGCCGTAGGCGCTGGACGTCCATTCCCACAGGTCGCCGAACATCTGACGCAGGCCGGTGCCCGACGGCGCGGGGCGCGGCGTCAGATGGCCTGAGGCCAGGAAAACGCCCTCCCCCCCAATATCGGCCGCAGCATGCTCCCATTCCGCCTCGGTGGGCAGGCGCGCCCCGGCCCACGCCGCATAGGCGCAGGCCTCGTAGTAGCTGACATGGGCGACCGGCGCGGCGGGGTCCACGGGCCGGAGGCCGCGCAGGGTCATGGTCATCCAGCCCTCCTCGCCCTCGCGCCAGTAGAGCGGCGCCCGCCAGCCTTCGGCCTGCACCCGCGCCCAGCCATCGGAAAGCCAGAGCTCGGGCCGCTCATAGCCGCCGTCGGCCATGAAGGCCTGCCATTCGCCGTTGGTCACCAGCCGGTCGGCCAGGCGGAAGGGCTCCAGCCAGACCCGATGCCGCGGCGTCTCGTTGTCGAAGGCGAAGCCCGGGCCGTCGTGACCGATCTCCACGAGGCCGCCTTCGAAGCCGACCCAGCCCAGCGGGGGCGCGGATGCAGGCGGCGCCGGCCGCGGGGGCGCATAGGCCGGATCCAGCGGCGAGGCGGCGAACAGGTGGAGGACATCCATCAGGATCAGCTCCTGATGCTGTTCCTCATGGGCGAGGCCGAGGTCGAGGAGCCTCGCCAAGCCCGACGGCGGCTCGTCCGCCAGCAGCCGCGCCATGGCAGCGTCCACATGGGCGCGGTAGGCCAGCACGTCATCGAGCGACGGCCGGGTCATCAGGCCCCGGGCCGGCCGGGGCTGACGCGGGCCTATCGCCTCGTAGTACGAGTTGAACAGATAGGCGAAGCGGGGGTCGAAAGGCCGGTAACCCGCCAGCGCCGGCGTCAGCAGGAAGGTCTCGAAGAACCAGCTGGTGTGCGCCAGGTGCCACTTCACCGGACTGGCGTCCGGCATGGACTGGACCTGCATGTCCTCGGGCGTGAGCGGCCGGATCAAGGCTTCGGTGGCCTGGCGGACCGTCAGGTAGCGGTCCAGGGCGTCGGAGACGGGCGTGGTGGCGTCCTGGCCGCGTTCGATCGGTCGCATGGTCCCTCCCAAGACGCAGGCGTCCCTCATGTGGGCAGGCCCCGCGGCCCGGACAACGACCGGCGTCGCGCGCCGACATGGGAGCCGCACGCGGGCCTGAATCCGGACGCCGGTCGGCAACGTGAGCCTCGCCCGGAAGTTCCGGGAATCTGAAGGTTTTTCCGCCCTGCCCGGGGCCGGAACAGATGCATGGGGGGCGCGTTCAACGGCCGACCCAGCCACTCCAGCGCCCCGACCCGACCGCGGCCCCGCCGGCCGCCGCCCAGGGTCGTTCCGGGCCCGAAAGGACCAAAATGGATTCGTCGTCCAGTTGGCGGGACGAGGTCGTGGGCCTGATCCCTGCGCTGCGGGCCTTCGCCTGGTCGCTCAGCCACAACGGCTCGGACGCCGATGATCTCGTCCAGGACACGCTGATCAAGGCCTGGAGCAACCGGGACAAGTTCGAGCCCGGCACCAACCTGCGGGCCTGGCTCTTCACCATCCTTCGGAACACCTACTACACGAACGTTCTGCGCCGGCGCCGCGAGGTCCGCGACGAGGCGGGCGAATACGCCGGCAGCCTGAGGTCTCCGCCCACGCAGGACTGGAGCGTGGCCATGCGCTCGCTGCAGGCGGCGCTGCAGCAACTGCCCGACGAGCATCGCGAAGCCCTGATCCTGGTGGGCGCCGCGGGCCTTTCCTATGAGGAGGCGGCGGAGATCTGCGGCTGCGCCCTCGGCACCATCAAAAGCCGGGTCAACCGGGCCCGCGCCCGGCTGCTGAAGATCATGGACGCCGAGGACGCCAGCGACGTCATGGCCCTGGAGACGACCGCCACCCGGGGCAACGCCTAGGGGGCGGAACAGCCTTCACCCCAGGCGCCTGGTCGAGCGCGAACGGCGTTGCCCCTGGGACACATTGGCGGGACGGCACCCATCTACTAGCGTTCGGATAACAAGGGCGCGCCCGCAAGCAGGCGCCCCGGAGGGAACGAGCGGGAGGGGGCATGGGCCAGGACGGCATACGGCTGCTGACAGACATTCCGGCGGTGCACGGCGCCGAACGTGGGGACAAGGTCGCCGTCGAGTTCGAGGGTCGCACCCTCACCTACGCCGAGCTGGACCGGCGATCGAACCAGGTAGCGGGTCTGCTGCAGCAGGCGGGCGTGAAGCCGGGCGACCGGGTAGCCTGGCTCGGTCGGGCCTCGGAGGCCTGGTACGAGATCTTCTTCGGGGTCGCCAAGGCGCGGGCCTGCCTGGCGCCCATCAACTCCCGCCTCGCCCCGCCCGAGATCGCCTTCATCCTCGACGACAGCAGCGCGGACATCTTCTTCGTCAGCCCCGAGTTCTTCGACTGCGCACAGACGGTGGTGAGCCAGGTGAATCGGCCGATCCGCCTGATCGGCGTGGGCGGGACGCGCCCCGGCTTCGACAGCTACGAGGCCCTGCGCGAGGCGGCGCCGGCGCCCGACCTGGTCCGCCCCGCTCACGAGGACGACGTGCTCCAGCTCTACACCTCGGGCACCACCGGCCTGCCCAAGGGCGTGCGCCTGACCCACGGCAACTACGCCGCCTTCCTGGAGCTGCGCTATCACGTGCCGGGCTTCGCCTATGATCCCGACGACGTGGTGCTGATCCTGATGCCGCTGTTCCACGTGGCGGGGACCAACATCGGCTTTTCGGGCATGGCCTCGGGCTGCCGCATCGTCCTGATGGCCGAGTTCGACCCGCCGAAGGTGCTCGAGACCATCGAGCGCGCCCGGGTGAACCACACGTTCCTGGCGCCGGTGATGATCAATGTCCTCCTGCAGACGCCACAGATCGCCGAGACCGACTTCTCCAGCATGAAGACCGTCTCGTACGGCGCCTCGCCGATTTCCGAAGCGGTGCTGAAGGCGGCCACCGAGCGGTTCGGCTGCGGCTTCATCCAGTTCTACGGCATGACCGAGACCTGCGGCGCGGGCGCCACCCTGTCGCCCGCCGACCACCGCGGCGAGTTGCTGCGCTCGTGCGGCGGGGCCTGGTACTCGCTGGAGGTGCGGGTGGCCGACGAGGACGGGCGCGAACTGCCGCCCGGCGAGATCGGCGAGATCGAGATCCGCGGGCCGATCGTCATGGCCGGCTATTGGAACCGGCCGGAGGCCACCGCCGAGACCATCCGCCCCGACGGCTGGCTGCGCACGGGGGACGCCGGCTACCGGAACGCGGACGGCTTCTTCTTCGTCCACGACCGGGTGAAGGACATGATCGTGTCGGGGGGCGAGAACGTCTATCCGGCCGAGGTGGAGAACGCCATCCTGGGCTGCCCCGGGGTGGCCGACGCTGCCGTCATCGGCGTGCCCGACGACCGCTGGGGTGAAGCGGTGAAGGCGATCTGCGTGAAGAAGCCCGGCGAGAACCCCGATCCGGCCGACATCATCGCCTGGGCCCGCCAGCGGATCGCCGGCTACAAGGTCCCCAAGAGCGTGGACTTCATCGACGCCCTGCCCCGCAACCCGTCGGGCAAGGTGCTGCGGCGCGAACTGCGCAAGCCCTACTGGGAAGGCCGCGAGCGGAAGGTCGGCTAGAAGCCGGTCGTCTCGGCCACGTCCTCGTCGGCGGGGGCGGCCTTGGGCGGCTTGGGCCGCTCCACCCGGACACGGCTCAGGCTGACGCCGGCCCCGCCCAGGGCCACCACCGCGGCGGTGGCGAGGGCGGCCGAAGCGGCGTGGGCGCCGGCGGCATGGAAGAAGACCGCCGTGGTCACGGCCCCCGCGGTCTGGCCGAGCAGCCGGGCGGTGGCCAGCATGCCGCCGGCCGCGCCGCTGCGGTGGACCGGCGCCGAGCTCACCAAGGTGCGGTTGTTGGGCGACTGGAAGAAGCCGAAGCCCAGGCCGCACAGCGCCATGCGCCAGGCGATGTCGAGGCTTGAGGCCCCCGTCGGCAGCAGGGCCAGGAGCAGAAGGCCGGCGGCGAACAGGGTCAGGCCGATCCCGCCGAGGGCGCCGGCCGGATAGCGGTCGGACAGGCGCCCGGCGAGCGGCGCCGAGACGCCCACCGCCAGGGGCCAGGGCGTCATCAACAGTCCCGTCTCCACCGCTGTGCGGCCGAGCACCTCCTGGAAGTAGAAGGGCAAGGCCACGAAGGCCATCATCTGGGCCGAAAAGCTGGCGATCGACGTGGCGATGGACAGGCCGAAGATCGGGATTCGCAGCAGGTCGAACGGCATCAGGGGCGCCGGCTGCGCCAGTTCGCGGCGCACGAGGAAGACCGCGGCCACCGCGCCGATGGCGAGCTTCCAGAGCCCCGCAGCCAGACCGTCCCTGGCGAGGCTCTCGGCCCCGAGGATCAGGAAGCCGAAGGCCAGGGCGTTGAGCCCTGCGGAGATCACGTCGAACGGCCGCCCCGAGCCCTTGGTGCGCGGCAGGAACATTGCGCCGATGCCAATGGCCAGCACGCCCACGGGCACGCTGATGGCGAACAGCCACTGCCAGGAGGCGTGGGCCAGGACCGCCGCCGCCACCGTCGGCCCGGCGGCCGCGGCCAGGGAGATGACCAGCGCATTGGCCCCGATGCCGCGCCCCAGGAGATGCTTGGGATAGGTGAAGCGCACCAGGGCCGCGTTGATGCTCATCACTGCCCCGGCGCCCAGGCCCTGCACCACCCGGCCGGCGGTGAGCTGAGCGAGGCTGTCCGAGAGCGCGCAGGCCAGGGAGCCCAGGGTGAAGACTACAAGGCCCGTGACATAGACCCGGCGATAACCCAGCCGGTCGCCGAGGGCCGCCAGGGGAAGCAGGGTGACGGTCACCGCCAGCTGGTAGGCGTTCACCACCCAGATCGAAGCGGCGGCGCTGGCGTTCAGCTCGCCGGCGATGGTCGGCAGGGCGACATTGGCGATGGCTCCGTCCAGCACCGCCATGGACAGCGCCAGCCAGATGCCGAGCATGGCCCAGTAGCGACGGGGCGTCGGCAGGCCGTCCTGGGGCTCGGCGCGATGGGCGTCGGTGTCGACTGGCGGCGTGGGCATGGGCCTTCGGCAAAGAGCGGCTGCCCGCGTATCCCCGGCGGACGGTCCGGGGTCAACCGCGCACGCCCCTAATCGGCTCCCGACTTATCCCCGACTTTCACCGCCCCGACACAGCAAAGCTTGTTGACTTCACGAAAAATAAACCTTTTCCGGCGGGTAGAATCGCCGACGCGTTCGTCGTATAACGCCGATATGCACGAGCGCAGCTTCAGACCCGATCTGACGGGCTCGGACGAGAGCCTGGACGATCTTCTCACCCGCCTGAAAGTCCAGTTGAGCCGGCCGAAGACGACAGGACGTCGCCCGCCGCCGGACGAGGGCCACTTCGTCACGTCTCGCCGACCCCGCGGCGGCGCCGGGGGCGCCGAGGCGCCTCTGCCGGTCGAGCGGCCGCCGGCGGACTGCTACGCCTACTGACCCTGCTCCAGGCCGTTCAGGCGGCCCATGGTGAAGTTGGCGGCGAGCACGCACCGCACCTGGCCATCCTTCACGCTCACGGTCGCCGGCTGGCCCGCGCCGACCTCGAAATAGTGGTCGCCGTGAGGCGCGCTGACCTTCAGACCTTTCGGGCTCGTGAACTGGCAGACCGGATAGACGGTCTGGCTCCAGCCGCCGCCGTAGCGCAGGCCCGTGCACTCCACGTGCCCGAACTGACGATAGAAGGTCACGCCCTCGTAGACGGTTCCCTGCCGCGCCTTCAGGCCCTTGGCCGCGAACTCGGCCTCGCTGATTTCCGGACACGCCGGGCCGTCGATGGCCCATTCCCGCGCCAGGGTCAGGGCCTCTTCCCGCCCCTTGAGATACGAGCCGCCGAACAGCCAGCCGGCCAGGCCGACCGCCACCACGCCCGCCGCCCCCAGAATCGCGACCTGTCCACCGGTCAGCCGCCTGCGCGCCATGCCCCTCTCCCGCAAGAATCGAGGCCAAAGGCGTAGTCGAGCGTCCGACGGACCGGCAAGGCCCTAGGCGGCGAGCCTGGGCTCCGCCTTGGTCTGGCCCTCGGGATTGCTGAAGCGCAGCACACCGTCGTCCAGCTTGCCGTAGCGCAGGGCCATCAGGTCCATGGCGTAGTTCTGGTAGAGGCGCCACGGCGGCTTGTTGCCCTGCTTGGGGAACTTGGCCATGGCCCGCTGGACGTAGCCCGACGAGAAGTCCAACCACGGTTCGTGCTTGATGGTGGGATCGTCGTTGATGGGCGTGGCCTGCCGCATCCCCGTGCGCTTCATATGGTTGAGAAGCCGCGCGACATACTCGCAGGTGAGGTCGCACTTCAGGGTCCAGGAGGCGTTGGTGTAGCCGAACGCCGAGGCCATGTTCGGCACGCCCTCGTACATCATGCCCTTGTAGGACAGCGTCTGGGAGGCCTCCACGCGGCGGCCGTCGACGACGATCTCCACCCCGTTCCAGACCTCGAGGACCAGCCCGGTGGCCGAGACGATGACGTCGGCCTTCAGTTCGCGACCCGACTTCAGGAGGATCCCCTCCTCGGTGAAGCTCTCTATGTGGTCGGTGGCCACTGAGGCCGCGCCCGAGCGGATCATCTTGAACATGTCGCTGTCGGGCACCAGGCACAGGCGCTGGTCCCAGGGATTGTAGGTGGGGGTGAAGTGGGTCTCGACGTCGTAGTCGGGCCCGAGTTCCTGGCGGACCATCTTCAGGATGCGCGCCTTCACCTGCTCCGGCTTGGTGCGCGCCATCTTGAAGAAGTACATGCCGAACAGGACGTTGCGCCAACGGATGATGTCGTAGGCAAGCTTGCCCGGCAGCCGGGCGCGCAGCCAGTTGGCCAGCCTGTCCTCGGCCGGCCGCGAGACCACGTAGGTCGGCGAGCGCTGCAGCATGGTGACGTGGGCGGCGTCCTTGGCCATTTCCGGCACCAGGGTCACGGCCGTGGCGCCCGAGCCGATGACGATGACGTTCCGGCCCCGGTAGTCGAGGCCCTCGGGCCAGCTCTGTGGATGGACGAAGTCGCCCTTGAACCGCTCGCGGCCCGGATAATCGGGGGTGTAGCCGCCATCGTAGGAATAGTAGCCGCCGCACAGGAACAGGAAGCTGCAGGTGAAGCGGACGGTCCTGTCGCCCTGTTGCGCCTCGACGGTCCAGAGGGCGTCCTCGGTGGACCAGGAGGCCTTCTTCACCTTGTGGCCGAAGCGGATATGGCGGTCGATGCCGTGCTCGGCGGCGGTTTCCCGGACGTAGCGCAGGATCGAGGGGCCGTCGGCGATGGCCTTGGCTTCCTTCCAGGGTTTGAAGGAATAGCCCAGGGTGTACATGTCGCTGTCCGAGCGGATGCCGGGGTAGCGGAACAGGTCCCAGGTGCCGCCGATGGCGTCGCGGCCTTCCAGGATCACATAGGAGCGGTCAGGCGCCTCGGTCTTGAGATGGTAGCCCGCGCCGATCCCCGAGAGACCCGCCCCCACGATCACAACGTCGAAGTGTTCGACAGCCATTCGGTTTCCAACCCTGTTCTTGGTTCTTGGCCGCAGGATAGCTAACCGGCGTTCAGTTACCAGCGAAAAGCCACGCCGCAGGCGGCGCCGACCCCGGGCGCCCAATCGGCGGGCGCTTAAAGTTATCGTTGATCAGTTACCTTTGATCTGCATCAAATCGCGGATGGCGCGGCGGCCCGATCCTGCCGCGCGATGGAGCCGCGCCACACGAGCGCGGCCGGAGGAGGACGCCATGACCCAAGCCGCAACGGCGCCGCGGGCTGCAAGCGGGGCCGAACATTTCGACGTGCTGATCGTGGGCGCCGGCATTTCGGGCGTCGGCGCCGCCTACCACCTGAAGCATCAGCTCCCCGGCAAGAGCTTCGTGGTGCTGGAGACGCTGGAGAGCTTCGGCGGCACCTGGCTCACCCACAAGTATCCGGGCATCCGCTCGGACAGCGACCTCTACACCTTCGGCTACCGCTTCAAGCCCTGGGTCGGCCCGCCGATCGCCACCGCCGAGGAGATCCTGCGCTACGTGGGCGAGGTGATCGACGAGAACGACCTCGGCCGGCACATTCGCTACCGCCACCGCATCACCACCGCCAGCTGGTCCAGCCGCGACAACCTCTGGACCATCGAGGCCGAGCGCCTCGACACCGGCGAGGCCGTGGCCTTCACCTGCAACTTCCTGTGGATGTGCCAGGGCTACTACCGGCACTCCGAGGGCTATACCCCCGACTGGCCGGGCATGGCCGACTTCAAGGGCCGGATCGTCCACCCGCAGACCTGGCCGGACGACATCGACCTTTCCGGCAAGAAGGTGATCGTGATCGGCTCGGGCGCCACGGCGGCCACCCTGACGCCGGCCATCGCCGACACCTGCGCCCACGTGACCCTGCTGCAGCGCTCGCCCACCTATTTCGTGCCCGGCCGCAACGCCAACGAGCTGGCCGACACCCTGCGCAAGCTGAAGATCGACGAGAGCTGGATCCACGAGATCGTCCGGCGCAAGCAGCTGCACGACCAGGCCGAGTTCACCCGCCGCTCGTTCGAGGAGCCCGAGGCGGTGCGCGCCGAGCTGCTGGCCGGGGTCAGCGCCTTCGTCGGCCCCGAGATCACCGCCAAGCACTTCACCCCCAGCTACCGCCCCTGGCGCCAGCGGATCGCCTTCGTGCCCGACGGCGACATCTTCCAGTGCGTGAACCGCGGCAAGGCCTCGGTGGTGACCGACCACATCGACCGTTTCACCGAAAAGGGCGTCCGGCTGCAGTCCGGCGAGGAGTTGGAGGCGGACATCATCATCACCGCCACCGGCTTCAACCTGAACGTCCTCGGCGATATCGCCTTCACGGTGGACGGCAAGCCCCTGAACTTCTCCGAGACCGTGACCTACCGGGGCATGATGTTCACCGGCGTGCCGAACCTCGTCTGGGTGTTCGGCTATTTCCGCGCGAGCTGGACCCTGCGAGCGGACCTGGTGGCCGACTTCGTCTGCCGGCTGCTGAAGCACATGGACGCCAAGGGCGCGCGAAAGGTCGAGGTGGCCCTGCGGCCCGAGGACAAGGACATGAAGCTCCTGCCCTGGATCGATCCCGAGAACTTCAACCCGGGCTACCTGATGCGCGGCATGCACCTCCTGCCGCGCCGGGGGGACAAGCCCGAGTGGCAGCACAGCCAGGACTATTGGACCGAGAAGGACGAACTGCCGCTCATCGACCTGGACGATGCGGCCTTCGTCTATGCGGGGATCCCGGCCAAGGCCGCCGAGCCGGCCTGACCGCCCTGCCCCGACCTGCGCCTAAGCGCCGGTCCCGAACCTCGGGGCCGGCGCTTTTGTTTGGCCCTGGCGAGGCAAGCCGCGGGCGCGAGTCGGCCCCGCCGATGGTCGCATCACGGCCACGCCGTCGAAGACCGCGTCGCGCCGGCGCAAAAGCCGACTTCAAGAACCTGATTTTATGGGAAGAAAGTGGCGGTGACGGAGGGATTCGAACCCTCGATACGCTTTCGCGTATGACGATTTAGCAAACCGTTGCCTTCAGCCACTCGGCCACGTCACCAGCTCGCCGGGGCGGCAGGCCGCCCGCGGAGGGCGGTTATTAGCCGAGGAAGGTCGCTCTGCCTAGCGGGGTGAACCGGCAAAATGAGCTGGAATTTCGTCCGAGGCGGCCGGACCCGGCTCAGCCCCGGGCCAGCCACTCCCGGGCCTGCCGCTGGGCCTCGGCGACCTCGTCGGCGGCCATCTCCTCGGCCAGCTCCTTGCGGTAGATCTTGGCCTCCACCGAGCCGCGCATGGCGGCCAGGTTGAACAGCATGTGGGCCGAGACATAGTCCAGCGGCGCACCGCCCTGGCCCGTGGAATAGAGGAGGCCCAGCCGGAACAGTTCGTCGCCCGTGGCGTCGGGCGTCGGGAGCGGCAGGCCTTCAACCTTCGTGTCCATGCTCGCCAGCATGATCAGCGTCCCTGTACGGGCCGTCGGCTCCGATTCTCGGCGCCTCTGCTCGGCCCTACGAGACGTCAAAAACCAACGTTCGACTGAACACATGGTTAAGGCCGCGGTCGCCCCGGCTTCATCCGGGGCGGCGCAGCCGAGACGCGGCGCCTAGCGGGCGCGCTGGCCGAACAGGACCTTGCGGGCCTCCTCGGCCTCCTTGCCCGAGGCGTTGAGACCGGGGCCGCGCCGGAGCGTCTCGCCCTGCTCCAGGGCCCGCTTCACCGCCGGGCGGGCCAGGATGGCCTCGTGCCAGGCCTTGGTCCGGGGGAACTCGTCAAAGTCGATGCCCACGGCCTTCCAGGCGCTGACCCACGGGGCCGTGGCCATATCGGCGATGGAATAGTCCCCAGCCAGATACTCGTGCTTCTCCAGCCGGCGCTCCAGAACGCCGTACAGGCGATGGACCTCGTTGGAGTAGCGGATCGCCCCATAGGCGAGGTGCCGCTGGTCCGAGGTCATGGCCGGGGCGTAGTTGCGGAAGTGGTTCGCCTGGCCGCTGTTCGGGCCGAGGTTGGCCATCTGCCACATGAGCCATTCCTCGACCTGCACCCGGCCGCGCTCGTCGGCGCCGTAGAACTGGCCGGTCTTGCGGCCCAGGTACTGGAGGATCGCCCCCGACTCGAAGACCGAGATCGGCTGACCGCCGGGGCCGTCGGGATCGACGATGGCCGGCATCCGGTTGTTGGGGCTGATCGCCAGGAACTCGGGCTTGAACTGGTCGCCGCGACCGATGTTCACCGGCACGATCGTGTAGGGCAGCCCCATCTCCTCGAGCGCGATGGTCACCTTGTGCCCATTGGGCGTCGGCCAGTAGTGCACCTCGATCGGCGAAGCCATGTCGTTCCCTCTTTCTTGATTGATGAGCCGGCCCAGCCGCATAGATGGCGAGAGCGCGGGCCGTGACAAGGCGCCGCGGCCGGGACATCCACATCCGCGGCGTCCGACGGCGGCGAGCGTTCAGCCTCAGTTCACGCGGACCGGGGCATGGTCGGCGCCGTGAACTGGCCAACATCGGAGACTCGCGGCGTGAACCGACGCCTGATCCTGACCCTCGTGGCCGCCCTGACGGTCACCGCCTCGCCCATCGCGGCCGAGCTGGCGTTCGCTCAAGGACGTGGCGATGGACGAGGTCATGGACGCGGACGAGTCGAGGACGGCCGCGGCGCGCGGCCTGAACGAGCCCGCGGCGGGGACGACGGCCGCAGGCACGAGCGGCGCGGCCCTGAACCCCGCAATCCTGGCCCCCGCAGCCCCGAGGCCCGCAACTACGACCGTCGCGAGCCCGGCCAGGGGCCGCGCGGCGGCTATGGCCCGCCGGCCGTGCGGCCGGGCGGACGCCTGCCGCCCGAGGATCGGG
>Ga0065721_10004650_pt1 | contig 24021 bp, 27 predicted proteins | sample Mesricmetagenome_FD_59108 | JGI IMG/M metagenome (GOLD analysis project Ga0065721, IMG submission 59108) | Mesophilic microbial community from rice straw/compost enrichment Sample: eDNA_1 v2 (version 2) | ecosystem: Engineered > Solid waste > Grass > Composting > Bioreactor | place: USA: Davis...
GGCGGCGACCAGATAGGCGGCGCCGACGTCACGAACGAAGTGGGCGTTGTAGGGGCCGGTGGCGGGGACGCCCGGTACGGCGTCGTACCAGGCCAGGCTCGCGAACAGCATGGCGAGGCCATTGGCCGCCAGGACCAGGCCCAGGGCCGCCGCCAGCCATCCATCCCAATTGCGAAGCATCCCGCCCTCCGTCGTTCGTCCACAAGGACGGACGAGCCGGCGCGGCTGTGACATCGAGCCGTGGAAAATCGTGCGGGTCGCGCCGCGGAGCTCAGCGGCTGGGCGGCGCGGCGTTGGGGGTGCCCCGGTCAGGTGAGGCTGCGGACCCAGGCGGGAAGCTCGGAGATGCTGGCCAGTTCGGCAAAGCGCGGATGGCCCTGCGGGGCGTCGGCCATCTCATGCTCCCAGATCAGCGGATAGGGGACGTAGGCCGCATAGGCCCCCGCCTCCAGGGCCGGCAGGATGTCGGAGCGCATGGAGTTGCCGCACATGGCCGCCTGGGCGGCGCCCGTGCCGTGGCGGGCGAAGACCCGTTCGTAGGTGGAGGCGTCCTTCTCGGACACGATCTCCACGGCGGCGAACAGATCGCCGAGGCCGGAGGCGGCGAGCTTCTGCTCCTGGTGCAGCAGGTCGCCCTTGGTGATGAGCACCAGGCGGTAGGCCTCGGACAGCTCGGCCAGGGCCTTCTCGACGCCGGGCAGGGGCTCCACCGGTTCGGTGAGCATCTCGCGCCCGGCGGCCAGGATGTCGGCGATCAGACGGCCGGGGGCGTTGTTGCCGGTGAGCTCCATGGCGGTCTCGATCATCGAGAGCGTGAAGCCCTTCACGCCATAGCCGTAGAGCCGAAGGTTGCGCTTCTCCACCTCGCGCAGCTTGGCCTCGAGCACGGGGGCCTCGGCATGGTCGGCCATCAGCTCCAGGAACCTGGCCTGGGTCAGCCGGAAGATGCCTTCGTTGTGCCAGAGCGTGTCGTCGGCATCGAGGCCGACCGTGGTGATGCGCATGGCGCGGTCTTTATGAGGCGGGCCTCGGCTGCGCAATCGCCGGGCGCCGGCTGTGCGCGGGCAGGGCGCCCGGCCCCGATCGCAGCGGAGAGCAAGGCTCGGAGAGCGGCGTTCGAGATCTCGAGCCATGCTGAGCCCGGTCGATTCGGAGAATAGGTATGGCGGGCGGCCTGCGCGCATGGTTGGCGAAGCGCTTTGGCGCCCAGGCCCAGGCCCAGGCCCTGGCCGANGCGCAGGCCGAGGCGCGGCTGGCCGAGGCGCGTCTGCGCGAGGCCATCGACGTGCTGCCCGAAGGCGTGGTCTTCCTCGACGCNGAGGGACGCTACATCCTCTGGAACCGGCGCTACGCCGAAATCTACCACCGCTCGGCCGACCTGTTCCGGCCGGGGGCCCGGCTGATCGACACCCTGCGCGAGGGCGTGCGGCGGGGCGACTATCCCGACGCGGTGGGGCGGGAGGAGGCCTGGCTGGCCGAGCGGATGGCCAAGCTGAAGGCCGCCACCGGCGAGCGCCACGAGCAGCAGGTGGCGGACGGCCGCTGGCTGATGATCGAGGAGCGGCGGACCTCGGACGGCGGGGTGATCGGCCTGCGGGTCGACATCACCGAGATGAAGCGCCAGGCCGCCGCCCTGGAGGCGGCCCTGGCCCACGCCGAGGCGGCCCACCGGGCGAAGACCGAGTTCCTGGCCGACATGAGCCATGAGTTGCGCACGCCGCTGAACGGGGTGCTGGGCCTGCTTCAGGCGCTGGACGCCACCACGCTTGATCCGCGCCAGCGGGCCCTGGTCTCGGAGATCCGCGACTCCGCGCGGCAGCTCGACCGGCTGGTGGCCGGGCTCCTGGACTATGGCGACGCCGACTTTGCCCCGGACGGCGACGGGCCGGCCCACCTGCCCGAGGGCGACCGGCCGCTGAGGGTGCTGGCCGCCGACGACAATCCCACCAACCGCAAGGTGCTGGGGCTGATGCTGCAGGCGGCGGGGGCCGAGGTGGTGACCGTGCAGAACGGTTTCGAGGCGGTGCAGGCCTGGCGGAGCGGCGGCTTCGACCTGATGCTGATGGACCTGCGGATGCCGGTGGCGGACGGCCTGGAGGCGATCCGTGTCATCCGGGCCGAGGAACAGGCCCGGGGCCTGGCCCGCACGCCGGCGGTGGTGCTGTCGGCCAACACCTCGCCCGAGGACCGGGCGGCGAGCGCGGCGGCGGGGGCGGACGGCCATGTGGCCAAGCCGCTGCGGGTGGAAGCGCTGCTCGGCGCCATTGAGGCGGCCCTGACGGCGTCGGTGAACTAGCCGGGGTCAGGCTGCCTGGGATCAGGCGAGGGCGGGGCCGTGGGGCTTCACCACCCGCTCGGCGGAGGCCGGGTAGCGGGCGAGGGCGGCCGGGGGGCGAATCGGTCGGCGCACCAGCTCGCCCCCGCAGTTGGGGCACAGGCCGCCGAAGCGGGTCTCGGCGCAGTCGGCGCAGAAGGTGCATTCGAAGCTGCAGATGCGCGCATCGGGACTGTCCGGCGCAAGGTCGCGGTCGCAGCACTCGCAATTGGGTCGAAGGGCCAGCATGGCCGAAGCATGCCTCGGGCCGCCTTCGGCCGAAAGGCCAGGCTTCCCTCGTTTCCGACCGCTATTCCCCAAAGCCCTCGCCGGGCTCCAGCGGACTCATGCGGATCAGGCGGCTGTCGGCCACCGCCGCCGTCCGGTGCTGGACGAGTTCGCGGTACTCGGGGTCGCGCACCATGGCGATGAAGGCCTCGGCGTTGGGATATTCGGCGATGAACGCCAGGTCCCAGGCCTCGGAGGCCGGGCCGGTGACGGTGACCTGCGGCTTGCCCACCCAGACCTGACGTCCGCCCAGGCGCTTGAAGATATGCGAGGTGGTGCGGCCGTAGGCGCGATAGGCCTCGAGGCCGCTCAGGCCCTGGCCGTGATTAGGGTGCCCCTCGGGATATTCCGCCACCGGCCGCAGCTTGATGAGATTGAGCATGTGAATGGGCTGGTCGCGGGGCAGGCTTTTAAAAACCTCCCAGGCCTCGCGTTCCGGATCGATGTGCGCCATAGCGTCCCCGCCTGATTGACCGCGTGGAAGTGAGTCACTACCTACGCGGCCGTTTGCCCACAAGGAGTCCCAACACCATGAGCCGTGACCTGCTGCCTGGCGTCACCGGAGTGCTGGTGTTGGCCGACGGAACAGTCCTGCAAGGCGTCGGCGTCGGCGCCGTAGGCGAAGCCGTGGGCGAGGTGTGCTTCAACACCGCCATGACCGGCTATCAGGAGATCCTGACCGACCCGTCGTACATGGCCCAGATCGTGGCCTTCACCTTCCCGCATGTGGGCAATGTCGGGACGAACGTGCAGGACATTGAGCAGATGTCGGGCTCGGCCGAGACCGCGGCCCGTGGCGCGATCTTCCGCGACGTTCCGACCCGTCCGGCCAACTGGCGGGCGGACAGCGACCTCGAGACCTGGATGAGCCGCCGCGGCGTGGTGGGCCTGGCGGGCGTCGACACCCGCGCCCTGACCCGCCGCATCCGCGAGCAGGGCATGCCGCACGCGGTGATCGCCCACAATCCCGAGGGCAAGTTCGACCTGGAGGCCCTGGCCGCCAAGGCGCGCGAGTGGAGCGGCCTGGTGGGCCTCGACCTCGCCAAGGAAGCCACCACCCTGCAGCCGTTCGTCTATGACGAGGGTCTGTGGAGCTGGGAGGACGGCTACGCCAAGCCCCTGGACAATCCGAAGTACGAGGTTGTGGTCGTCGACTACGGCGTGAAGCGGAACATCCTGCGGGCCCTGACCTCGGTGGGCGCCCGGGCGACGGTGGTGCCGGCCAACACTCCCGCCGAAGAGATACTGAAGCGCAATCCGGACGGCGTGCTGCTGTCGAACGGCCCGGGCGACCCGGCCGCCACCGGCCAGTACGCGGTGCCGGAAATCCGTAAGCTGGTGGAAAGCGGCAAGCCGGTGTTCGGCATCTGCCTCGGCCACCAGATGCTGGCCCTGGCCCTCGGCGCCAAGACCGTGAAGATGGACCAGGGGCACCACGGGGCCAACCACCCGGTGAAGGACCTCACCACCGGCAAGGTGGAGATCGTGTCCATGAACCACGGCTTCACCGTGGACCGGGACAGCCTGCCTGGGCCCGTGGTGGAGACCCACGTCAGCCTGTTCGACGGCACCAACGCCGGCATCGCGCTGAAGGACAAGCCGGTGTTCTCGGTGCAACACCACCCCGAAGCCTCGCCGGGCCCGACGGACAGCCTCTATCTGTTCCAGCGCTTCGCCGAGAACATGGACCGGGCCAAGGCCTGAGGACGTCGGAAGGCCGGGGCGCCCGCGACCGCCTGTCGCTGGCGTTCCGGAATGGCCACGCCTAGAACCGTCTCCCAGACGTCGGGGAGACTCCATGCGTTCCATCAGGTTCATGGCAGCCGCTGTGGCGGCGCTTTCGGTCGCGTCGGCCGCCACGGCGCAGACGGCGGGGGCCTCGTCCGCCGACCGCATCCGGGCCCACATGTCGTTCCTGGCCAGCGATCTGCTGGAGGGGCGTGAGGCGGGCACCCGGGGTTATGACATCGCCGCCCAGTACGCCGCCTCGCAGTTCGCCCAGCTGGGCCTGACGCCGGCCGGCGATGCGGGGACCTACTTCCAGAAGACGCCGATGACCTCGTTCCGGCCCGCGGACGAGGGGCGGATGGTGCTGCGTGACGCCAAGGGCCGCGAGACCGCCCTGGCCTTCGGTCAGGACTATATGGTCGCGAGCAATCCCCTGAAGGCCGAGCTCGCCGTCTCGGCGCCGCTGGTCTTCGCCGGCTACGGCGTGGTGGCGCCCGAGCGTGGACGCGACGACTACAGGGGCCTGGATGTAAAGGGGAAGATCGTCGTCGTCCTGGACGGGGCGCCCCGGGCGTTCCAGTCCGAGGAGCGGGCCTATTACCGCAACAACCGCACCAAGCGGCTCGAGGCCGAGAAGCGCGGGGCGGTGGGGCTGATCACCATCTATACCCCCGCCACCGAGAAGATGCGGCCCTTCGCCCAGTCGGCGAAGCACTGGCGCAACTGGAACATGACCTGGCGCGGGCCGGACGGCGCGCCGTTCGTGGTGGCCCCCAACACTCCGAGTCTGGGCACCCTCAGCGTCGAGGGCGCGCACAAGCTGTTCGCCGGCGCCAAGGTCCCGCTGGAGCGCATCTACGCCGCGGCGGCGACCGCGGAGGGCGTGACGCCGCGCTTCGACCTGCCGGCCAGCCTTTCGGCGCAGGTGCGGACCGAGCTGGTGGAGAGCGAGAGCCGCAACGTCGCCGCCCTGCTGGAGGGCGCGGACCCGACCCTGAAGGCCGAGACGGTGGTGCTGTCGGCCCACCTGGACCACGAGGGCGTGCGCGAGGACGCCAAGCCCGGCGAGGACCGCATCTACAACGGCGCCCTGGACAACGCCGGCGGGGTGGCCACGACCCTGGAGGTCGCCCGCGCCTTCGTCGAAAGCGGCCAGCGGCCCAAGCGCTCGGTGCTGTTCCTGCTGGTCACGGCCGAGGAGAAGGGGCTGGTCGGGGCGGAATACTTCGCCCGCAATCCCGGCGGCGTGACGGCGGTGGCCAACGTCAACCTCGACATGCCGATCCTGACCTACGACTTCACCGACGTGGTGGCGTTCGGGGCGGACCGGTCGACCATCGGCCCGGCGGTGCGCCGGGCGGCGGCCCGGGTGGGCGTGGCGCTCTCGGGCGACCCGCTGCCGGACGAGGGCCTGTTCACCCGCTCGGACCACTACCGCTTCGTGGAGGTGGGGGTGCCGTCGGTGTTCCTGATGACCGGCTTCCAGAACGGCGGCGAGGAGAAGTTCACCGGCTTCCTGAAGGGCTGCTACCACAAGGTCTGCGACGACCTCAGCCAGCCCATCGACTACGCGGCCGGCGCCAAGTTCGCGAAGATCAACTACGAGATCGCCCGCGAGCTAACCGACGGGGCCGAGCGCCCGGCCTGGAACAAGGGCGACTTCTTCGGCGGCAAGTTCGCCCGTTGACCGATGACGGGACCCCGGCGCTCGCGGGCGCCGGGGCCTTGGCCGCGCCTCAGCGCCAGCCGTAGTTGAAGCTGACCGACACCCGCGGGGTCTTGGCGCGGTTGGCCGGCACCTCGTGGCGCAGCCAGCTTTCCCACATGTAGATCGTGCCCGGGCTGGGCTGGAGATAGACGAAGGGCTGGGCCTCCTCGGGAGCGTCCGCGCGCCGGGGCGGGGCGGCCATCATCATCGCCAGGCGCGGGTCCTCGATCTTCAGGGCGCTCGCCCCCGGCGGGGTCTCCACATAGTAGGTGCCCGAGATCACGCTGTGCGGGTGGATGTGGCTCGTGTGGGCCGCCCCCGGCTTGAGGACATTGACCCACAGGCTGTCCAGCTTCAGCCGCCCGCGGCCGAGGTCGAAGTGCAGGGCCTCGGCGAAGGCTCGGGCATGGCGGTCGAGTTTGAGTTTCAGGTCCGCGAACACGCTCACCCGCTGGGGCAGGTCGTCCAGGGACGCGTAGGAGGTGTAGCCGCCATAGCCGTGCTCACGGCACCAGGCGCGACCGGCTACGTCCTCTTCCTGCAACATCCGGCAGGCGTCGAAAATCTCGGCATTGAAATTTTCGAAGCTTCGGTCTGTTGTAAGGCTTGCTTCGTAGATCGGGGTTACAAAAAGAGGTCGGATGGCCATGCCGTCCGCTACTCGCCGACGCCGGTCCTGTCAAAGCGCCCGCAGCCGCTGGCGCAGAGACTGAACGTTGATTAGGTTGGATGAAGAAAAGCCCCGCCGGCGGACCGGACGGGGTCAGGGGGAAACGAGCGCATGATCAGAGCAGCAGCAGCGGCTGTCGCGGTCCTGGCCCTGGCGACGGGCGCGGCGCCCGCAGTGGCCCAGCCCAAGGCCAAGGCGGCGGCGACCTACAAGGCCCCGCGCCTGCCGGGCACCAAGTTCCCCGACCTCAATGGCGTCTGGCAGGTGATGAACTCGGCCGGCTGGGACATCGAGCCCCACGCCGCGCGGCCGGCCCTGCAGATGCGGCCGGGGCCGGTGCAGCCGCTGCCGGCCCAGGAAGTCCTGGCCCTGGGCGCTGTGGGCGCCGTGCCGGGCGGCCGAGGCGTGGTGGAAGGCGGGGAGATTCCCTACACGCCCGAGGCCAAGGCCATCCGCGACGAGAACCGGGCGAACTACCTGGAACGCGACCCCGAGGTGAAGTGCTACCTGCCGGGCGTGCCGCGGGCGAACTACATGCACCTGCCGTTCCAGATCTTCCAGTCCGACAAGTCCATGCTGATCGCCTACGAATATGCGGGCGCGGTGCGGAACGTGATGTTCGACGATCCGGGCCCACCGCCGGTGGACAGCTGGATGGGCCAGTCCGTGGCCCGCTGGGACGGCGACACCCTGGAGATCACGGTCACCGGCCAGAACGACCGCACCTGGTTCGACCGGGCCGGCAACCACCACTCGGCCAACATGACGGTGGTGGAGCGCTACACGCCCACCGGTCCGAACACCATGCGCTACGAGGCGGCCATCACCGACCCGGACACCTTCACCCGTCCGTGGAAGATGAGCATGAACCTCTACCGGCGCATCGGCGAGGACGCCCATCTGAACCAGTTCAAGTGCGTCGAGTTCGTGGAAGAGCTCATGTACGGCCACCTGCGGAAAGAACCGCTGAAGTGACCGGGCGGCGGCCCGCCCGGGCCGCCATCCGCAACGAGACGACGACAGGACATTGAACCGACATCCGGCGTTGGAGGCGCAAGATGGATAAGAAGCACTGGATCATTGGCGCGGTGGCCGGGACCGTCCTCGGCGGCGCGCTCGCCGGCGGGGCGGCCGTGGCCCACCACGCCTTCGCGGCGGAATTCGACGGCAAGGCCCCGGTCCTGCTGCGCGGCAAGGTCACCCGCGTGGAGTGGATCAACCCGCACGCCTGGGTGCACATGAACAACACCAACCCCGAATACGCCCAGGGCGCGTGGATGGTGGAGGGCGGCACGCCGAACACCCTGCTGCGGGCCGGCATCGACCGGAACTCGCTGAAGCCCGGCACCGAGATCGTGGTCCGCGGCTACCAGTCGAAGGACAAGCTCTGCAAGCCGGCCTGCAAGGCCAACGGCCGAGACGTGACCTTCGCGGACGGCCGCAAGATCTTCATGGGCTCGTCGGGCACCGGCGCGCCGAAGGACGGTTCGGACCCGACCGAACGGTAGGGCGCCGCGACCGGCGGATATGGAAAGGGGAGCCGCGAGGCTCCCCTTTTTCGTGCCTAGTGGCCGGCGGCCTTGTCGGCCTCTTCCAGCGGGTCGATGACGAACTTGTCGTGGCAGGCGACGCAGACCTCGTAGAGCCGTCCGCCCGTGTCGAAGACCGCCTGCTTGTCCTTGGCCTCGGCGGCCGCCTTGGCCTCCAGGGCCCGCTCGGTGAGCAGCTTGGCGTACTTGTTCCACTCGTCGGCCGGCTCGCGGGCCCGGCCAGGCAGCATCAGGAGGTTGCCGGCCTCGGCGACCATGGCCGCGCCGTCCTCGACCACTTTCCAGCCCTCCTCGGTGGTGGGCGACAGGTCGCGCTCGCCCTCCTCGGTGATTTCGTAGCCCGAGCCGCGCCAGAAGGCGAAGGCGGCCGGATCGATCACATGGACCATCAGCTCCTGCATATCGAGGCCGGTGTATTGCGGCTCCTCGGCCTTGGGCTGGCAGGCGGCGAGAAGCAGGGCCGCGGCGCTGAAGGCCAGGCCGGACGTGAGGCGATGCAAAGGCGTATCCCCCGGAGAACTGGCGCGCGGTCCTCAAACGCCGCGCGTGCGCGGCATTCTGCGCCAGGGCGCCGGCGCTGAGAAGGCCTCAGCGTACCTGAATTTCGAGAAGCGAGCGCCACATCTCGTCGGCGAACTGCACGACCTTGAGATTGGCGGAATAGTGATGCCTGGCCTGGATCAGCTCGACCATGCCCTCGGCGAGGTCCGCGTCGCCCCTGGTCGGCGCCTGGGCGATCTTCGTGGCCGCCGCCTCGAAGCGGCGCTCGGCGGCGGAAAGGCCGCCACGGGCGATGGAGAGCGCGTCCATGCCCCTTTCATAGCCCGACGGCGTTAAGGTGTCGCTGAAGGACATGGTGAACGCCCGCCGGGCGCTCGCCGGAGTCGAAGATCCAAGGAGACGACGATGCGCGCACCCCTCCTGACCGTCCTGGCCTTGATGGCGGCGTCGGCCTCGGCGTACGCCCAGCCCCTGAGCGAGCGCCCGCCGACCTGGACCATCCAGTGCATCGACGTAAGCGGGGCGGCGATCCCGGCCAGCTGCAAGGTCCCTGCGAGCCGGGTGGACCAGAGCGAATACCTCTGCACGTGCCCCGCGGGCGGCATGCGCACGCGCGTGCCTATCTGCGGACCGGGCGAGAGCCCGCCGCCCGAGAACCTGGCCCTGAACCGCGTGCGCCGCGAGGCCGCGCGGGACGGGACGCTGGAGGGCGACAAGGTCGGCGACCGGCCGATCTGCGTCGCCCCGCGCCAGCCCTAGACGCCTATTTGCGCAGGGCCCCGTAGACCATCTTCTGGAACACCGGCAGGGCGATGCGGCCCGTGGGGCGCTGGCCCTGCATGGCGGTGACCGCCTCGGGCCCGAGGGGCATGGAGTCCTGGATCAGGTAGATCAGGATCATGTCCTCGGTGGGGTCGGCCTGCCACCAAGTGCCGAAGGCGCCTGGCCAGCCGAAGGCCCCGACGCCGCCGGCGCCCATCCACTCGTGCTTCTCGGCGTCGAGGATCATCGAGACGCCGAGGCCGAAACCCTGGCTGAGCCAGAAGGGCATGCCGAGGAAGCCGTGGCTGCGCTGTTCCTCGGTAAGGCGGTTGGTGCGCATGAGTTCGATGGTTTCGGGCTTGAGCAGCCGCACGCCGTCGAGCTCGCCGCCAGCCAGCATCATGCGGGCGAATTTCAGATAGTCGTCGGCGGTGGAGATCAGGCCGCCGCCGCCGGCCTCGAAGGGCAGGCGGGCCGGCGGTTCGGGCCAGGAGACATCCTTCAGCGGACCGCCTTCGGGCGGCGCCTGGTAGAGATGGGCCATGCGCTCGCGCTGCACCGCCGGGTCGACCCAGAAGTCGGTGTCCGCCATGCCCAGGGGATCGAAGATCCGGGCCTTCAGCACCTCGCCCAGGCGCTTGCCCTCGATCCGCGCCACCAGGAAGCCCAGCACCTCCGTGGCGTGGCTGTAGTGGAAGCGCTCGCCGGGAGCGTAGCTGAGCGGCAGGGTTCCCAGCTTCGCCAGCCATTCGTCGGGGGTGATCCCGTGGCCGAGCGGCGGGCCCAGCACATCCTCGTGCGCCTGGGCGATGGGGCCCTGGGACGTGAAGGCGTAGGCCAGGCCCGAGCGATGGGTCAGCAGGTCCTCGACGGTGATGTCGCGCGGGGCGGGATAGGTCTGGTCGATGGGGCCCGTCGCGTCCTTGAGGACCAGCATGTCGGACAGCTCGGGGATCCAGCGGGTGATCGGATCGTCGAGCTTCAGCTTGCCTTCCTCCACCAGCATCAGGGCGGCGACGGAGGTGACCGGCTTGGACATGGAGGCGATGCGGAACAGCGTGTCCCTCTGCATGGGGGCCTTGGCCGCGAGGTCTCGATAGCCGAGGGCGTTGACCTGGACGACCTCGCCCTTGCGCCAGACGAGGGTGACCATGCCGGCGAGAGCGCCCTGGTCGATCATGCCCTGCATGGCCGTCGGGATCTGCGCCAGGGCCTCGGCATCGAAGCCTTGAGCCTGGCCCTGCGAAACCTGAGCGCCGTCCATCCCCATTCTCCTTATCATTGTTCAGGTGGGCCATAGCGCCCGCTGTCGGGGCGCTCGTCAAGGCTGCGCCGAGGGCGTGGCGGGAGGCGGCGGGCGTGCTGCATTGCACCGAAGACCAGGGGCGAGGCCCGCGCCCGCAGCTCGGGTGGTCGACGCAATCGCTTACGGAGTAAGGCTTCGCAGGCTCTGGCTTCCCTTGCGACATCCACGCTGCATTGCCGCATTGAACAGGGGCCTTCGCGTGCGTATATGCGCCCAGCTTCCGTGCGGACCCGTGTTCGCGGGTTTTAGGCCATGTGCGTGGGCCTCCCGCGGCGACTGCGTTCCACGAGGACGATCCACGAGGACGACTGCGCATGCTGCTCACCCTGATGAAGTCCAAGCTGCACCGGGCCACGGTGACCCAGGCCGACCTGGACTACGAAGGCTCGATCGCCATCGACCGCGACCTGCTGGACGCCTCGGGCATCCTGCCGCACGAGCAGGTGGATGTGCTGAACATCACCAACGGCGCCCGCTTCACCACCTACGCCATCGAGGCCCCGCGGGGGTCGAAGGTGATCGGCGTAAACGGCGCGGCCGCCCGCCTCGTCCAGAAAGGCGACAAGGTGATCGTGGTGACCTATGGCATGCTGCCGGCCGAAGAGGCCCGGAACTATGCGCCCACGGTCGTGCTCCTGGATGATGGCAACGAGATCAAGAAGGCCGCCTAGCGTCCTCGCCGCCGCCGGCCTCGCGGCCGGCGCCCTGCTGCTGACCGGCTGTGCGCCCGACGCCCCGCCCGGGGTGGACAAGGCCGTCCTCGACGAGGCGGTCTCCCGCGCCGTGGGCGATCCCAACACCTGCGTGCTGATCGCCGCCAGGGGCGGGCGGACGCTGTACCGCTACAACACCGCCACCACCTGCGCGAAGCGCTACCCCGCCTGCGATGGCGGCGAGGAAATCGCCGTGGCCGACCTGCTGGCGGACGTGGCCAGGGACGGACAGCCCCGCTACCGGAGCTGCCCGACCACAGCCGACCGCTCGCGCGGCGTCGGCTGGGCGGCCGGGCCGGTGGCCGGCAAGGACCTCGTCTATGCCGCGGTGATGGAGGGCGACCGCGCCTTCCCGGGCCGGATGATGGCCGACCGCCTGGAAGGCGCCTTCCGGCGGGCCGGGGTGTCGGCCCCCTAGCGGGTCAGCTCGTAGAGCCCGCTGATGTCCACCCGGACCTTCAGCTCGCCGCCGGAGATCGAGGTCCCGGCGTCCATCTCCCGCTTGGCGGCGTAGGCCACCATGGGCATGGGCGGCGGAGCCGCGTAGCCGCCGCTTTCGCTGAGGTTGACCAGGCGGCTCACCCGGTGGCCGCTGGCCCGGGCGTAGAGCTCGGCCTTGGCGGCCAGGGCCTTCACGGCCTCTTCGCGGGCCGCGTTCTCCGCCGCCGTCGGATCCTTCAGGCCGAAGCTGATTCCCTGGACCTGGTTGGCGCCGGCGTTGACCGAGGCGTCCACCGCAGGGCCCAGCCGCTTGAGGTCGTTCACCGTGATGGTGACGTTGTTGGAGGCCTGGTAGCCCACCAGCTGGGGCGGCTGGTTCTCCTGATACCGGTACTGCGGGCTGAGGTTCAGGTTCGAGGTCTGGATGTCGCGTTCGGCGATGCCCGCCTTGCGCAGGCTGGCCATGACCGCGTTCATCCGCACGGCGTTGGCCTGCATGGCCTCGGCGGCGGTCTTGCCCTCGGTCATCACGCCGAGGGTGATCGTAGCCATGTCGGGGGCGACCCGGGTCTCGCCATAGGCGGACAGGTTCAGGGTGGTGGCGCGGAACATGCTGTCGGCGGCCGGGGCCGTCTGGGCCAGGGCCGCCGGGGCCGTGGCCGCGGTCGCCAGGGCCAACGCCAGGGCCGACGCGCGCATCAGGGTTTTCATCGGGGTCTCCATCGAAACTGGGCCAGAAACTCCCAGGCCCGATGTGAACACAAGCTTTAAGGGGCGTGCAGCCCGTGGTAACCGGCCAACCGCTGCTGGGGCCTGTAGCTCAATGGTTAGAGCCGGCCGCTCATAACGGTCTGGTTGCAGGTTCGAGTCCTGCCGGGCCCACCAGCGTTACTGGTTTGCGCGGCGCTGAGCCGGCGCGGCCTCGCCTTTTCCTCAAACGTTAGGCCTTCGGTGCGTCCGACGCCGGGGCGGCTTCCCGCAGGGCGAAGGCGGGCAGGCGGGAGAGGTCCTTGGAGGCCTCGGCCCATTCGCGGCGCATGGCGATGATCTTCTCCGGCGTCGCCGTCTCGACCATGCGGGTGAAGGTGTCCATCGCCAGGGCGGCGAGGTCGGGCATGCGCCCGGCGTAGGGCCGGCCGTGGCCCGCGAAGATGGTGGTGCCCTCCACGAAGGCGGACATGAATAGGGCCAGGGTGTCGGCGTCGGTCTCGCTCAGGCCCGGGTTGATCCGCCGGATGAGCCGGGCGGCCGGCGCCCGCGCCTCCCGGTAGAATTCCTCGAGCTTGGCGGCGACCTCGGCGTCGTGGTTGGCCAGCGACCAGAGTTCGGGGAAGAGGTGGGTCGTCTGGAATGACTGGATGTCCCGGAGCGCATTGAACAGCGCCGCCTGCAGGCGGATCCGGTCGTCGAGCACCAGGCCCCGGTACACCTGCCGGGCCCGCTCCCGGTAGCCGTCCAGCACGGCGTCGAGAAGCGCGGTGACCAGGTCGCCCTTGGTAGGGAAGTGATAGGTGATGTTGCCGACCCGCAGCCCGCACTCGCTGGCCACGCGGCGCAGGGTGAGTGCGGCGTAGCCCTCGGTCATGAGGATCTGCAGGGTCGCGTTGAGAATCTGCTCGATCGTGTTTTCGGCGCGGGCGTAGCCCCCCTTCCGCGGGGCGATCTTCAACGGGACGATCTCGGGCAACGGAACTCCTTCGGCGCGCGGCGCTCACGGCGTCTTGCGCCTTCTTAAGCCTCATCGGGGTGGGCGAACGCCAGTCGGAAAGTCGACGGCAAATGGCTGCTTGTCAAAAATAGGTCATATGTCCTAAATCTGCGATCGGCGGTCGTCCAGTGGATGCGGTCGCGGTCAGGGTCCGCAGCACGGGCGGGGTCTGAGGATGTGTCCGTGCGTGGAGTTTCGAGCATGCGCTGCTCTTCGGTCGCGCCCGCCTCGGCGGAGGTCATGGCGTGACGGCTTTCCGTTGGCTGCCGGCGACGCTGGCGATCGCGCTTCTTGCCCCCGCCGCCGCCAAGGCCGGCGACGGCTCGAAGATCTACAGCGCGCAATGCGGCGCCTGCCACCAGGCCGGCGGCGCCGGGGTTCCCGGCCAGTTTCCGAAGCTTTCCGGTCGCCTGGCCAAGCTCGCGGCCACCCCGGAGGGCCGCAAGTATTCCGCCAGCGTCGTGATGTACGGCCTGAACGGGAAGATCATCGTCGAGGGCAAGCCGTACATCGGCGTGATGCCGGGTTTCTCGAACCTGTCGAACGCCGACCTGGCGGACCTGATGACCTACGTCACCCGCCAGGGCGCGACCAAGCCGCCGGCCCCGTTCACGGCCGCGGAGATCGCGAGCTACCGGCGCAAGCCGCCGCCCCCGGCGAAGGAGCTTCGCGAACTGCGCGCGAGCCTGGAAGCCCAGGGCCTGCTGTAGCGCGCCAGGGCCCGGCCGGATCGCGGAGTTCGGTGATTTTCGCTCACCAGCCCTGCGTCAGTCGACACCGGACCGGGCGAAAGGCCGCGCTGTAGACCCCCAAACGCATCATCAGCGACCCCGCCACACAGCAGAGACGGGGCGCGAGGAAACGGAGACTTCAGATGAATCCCAAGATGGGCTCGCGCTATCGGCGTGTGCTGCTTGCCGGCGTGTCTGCTTGCTGCGCGATCGGCGTCAGCCAGGCCGCCGCGCAGGAAGGGGCCGCGGTCGACGAGATCGTGGTGACGGCGACCCGTATCGCCACCCCCCTGGCGAAGGCGCCTGTGAGCGTCAGCGCCTATACCCAGGAAAAGATGGACATCAAGGCGATCCGGGACATCAAGGACCTCGCCCTCCAGACCCCGGGCCTGGACGTTTCGCCGGGCACGGGCACCGCGGGCGGCGCCCGGGTCTCGATCCGCGGCGTCGATTCCACCGCCGGCGCGGCCACCACGGCCACCTACATCGACGATACGCCGATCCAGTCGCGGAACTCGGCGCTGAACTACTCCTTCAACACCTTCCCGCAGATCTTCGACCTTGAGCGCGTCGAGGTCCTGCGCGGCCCGCAGGGCACCCTGTTCGGCGCCTCGGCCCAGGGCGGCGCGGTGCGCTTCATCACGCCCACGCCCAGCCTCACCGACTACAGCGGCTATGCCCGGGCCATGTACAGCGTCACCGATCATGGCGGCGCCAACTACGAGCTGGGCGCTGCGGTGGGCGGCCCCATCGTCACGGACAAGCTCGGCTTCCGGCTGAGCGCCAGCCACAAGCACTTCAGCGGCTACATCCAGCGCCAGAGCTGGCAGCTGGCCTCGAACCGCGACAGCGACACCAACTCCGACACCAGCGACATCCTGCGCGGCGCCCTGGTGTTCAAGCCCACGGATTCGGTGACCCTGACGCCGTCGTTCTACTACCAGAACCGCAAGGTCGATGACTCGTCCTACTTCTGGGCCAACCTGTCGGACGTGGACAACCACCGCTTCATCAGCGGCGCCGCCACCCATGCCCCGGAAAGCGACCACTTCTTCCTGCCCTCGCTGAAGGCGGAGGTCGATTTCGGCGCGGTGCAGTTCACCTCGGTGACCGCCGCCTATCGGCGCAAGGTGCGCAACGAGCGCGACCTGACCAACAACAACGACCGGGTCGAGTACGGCGCCGCCTACCTTTATCCGCGCCTGCCGGGCACGGCTGAAATCTTCAGCACCATGCACGGCGACACCGAGCAGAAGGACTTCACCCAGGAGTTCCGTCTGGCCAGCACCGATCCGGAAGCGCGGGTCCGCTGGCAGGTCGGCGCCTACTATTCGCGCGGCAAGCTGCGGGCCAATCCGATGCTGGAGACCCGCCACTTCAACGCCCTGTACGAGTACGTGCACGGCCGCACCGTCGTTGAGGGCAAGGGCAGCGACAACATCGACGGCATCTACAACTACATCGGCGACGAGCGGACCAAGGAAACCTCCAAGGCCGTGTTCGCCAATGTGGACATCACCGTCATCGATCGCCTGACCCTGACCCTGGGGGCGCGGTATTCGGACAACAAGCTCGACTTCGACGTGCTTGAGCGCGGCCCCGACTACGGCGTGACCGGCCAGGCGCGAGCCAACGGCTCGGTGGGCGGCAAGCCGTTCACCCCGAAGATCGCACTGTCGTTCCAGGCCGACGACCGCAACATGTTCTACGCTTCGTACGCCCGGGGTTACCGGACCGGCGGCGTGAACAAGGCGGTTCCGCGGTCCTGCGCCGCCGACCTGGCCAACCTGGGCATCGACGCCCCCGAGACCTACGACGCGGACATCACCGACAGCTTCGAAGTCGGCTCCAAGAACCGCTTCCTGGGCAACCGGGTGCAGGTCGAGGCGAGCGCCTTCTACACCAAGTGGAAGGACATCCAGCAGCAGATCCGGCTGCCCTGCAGCTACAGCATCGTCGGCAACACGGGCCAGGCGGTCAGCAAGGGCTTCGACCTGTCGACCACCATCAAGCTGCTCGACAACTTCGAGGTGGCGGCGGCCGTCGGCTACACCGACGCCTACTACACCAACACCCTGCTGGTGGGCCGCTCGCCGCTGGTGTTCGAAGGCCAGACCCTGGGCGCTGCGCCGTGGACGGCCAACGTGTCGGCCCAGTACGACTTCCAGGTCGCCGGCCAGTACGACGCCTATGTTCGCGCCCAGTACAGCTACAAGGGCAAGAACGACGGCCCGTATCCCTACCAGAACCCGATCTCGTCCCAGTACGACCCCACCCGCTATCCGGGCCAGCTGACCAGCCAGCTCGACCTGCGGGCCGGGATCAGCGTGCGTGACGTCGACGTGGCGCTCTTCGCGGAGAACGTCCTCGACAACGCGCCGCTGCTGGACTTCACCCCGGCCTATATCGGCGCGCCGCTGCAGTACGCGCGGACCATCCGGCCCCGCACGGTCGGGATCATGGCCACGTCCCGGTTCTGATGGCGTCTCCGGCGCCGCGGCGCGGCGCCGGAACCCTTCAACCGGCAAGCAGGAGGCCTGCGTCACGCAGGCCTCCGTCCGGGCTCCGGCTGGCCTGTTACAGGCCGGCCCACCTGGCTTCGAACGGCCACGAGCCGAAACCTTTCAACAAGAACGACGACTTCCGGGAGCGAGGATCCTCATGGCGCAGGACGGCGCCACCAGCGGCACGGACAGGTTGCGCACGATGAGCGGGCAGGTGCTGCCCCCGTTCGTGGCGCTGCGCGCCTTCGAGGCGGTGGGATACCTTGGCGGCGTCCGACGGGCGGCCCAGGAACTCGGCGTCGACCACGCCGCCGTCAGCCGGCAGGTGCGGGCCCTGGAGGCCTGGGCGGGCGTGCGCCTTCTCGATCGCCAGCGTCGCGGGATGCTGACGGCCGAGGGCAAGAAGTATCACGCGCGGGTGTCCGCCGCGCTCAACGAGATCCGAAGCGCGAGCGTCGACCTCACGCGCCGGGGCGACGACAGCCGCCTGACCATCTGGTGTGTGCCGGGCCTGGCCTCCCGCTGGCTGGGCGGCCGGTTGGCCGAGTTCGCCTCCGCCCACCCCGAACTGACCATCGAGATTCGGCCGACCGATCATCCGCCGGACCTGACGCGCCACGAGGCTGACGCCGACATCCGCTTCGTGGGCGACCTCTCCGCCCCGCCCGAGCCGGACATCCGCCAGGTGACCATCGCCGTAGTCCCGCTGATCCCGGTGGCCAGCCCCGAACTTGCAGCCAAGCTTCCGTCGCCGCTTTCGCCGGCGGGCCTTCTCCATGCGCCCCTGCTCCATGAGGACGAGGATTCCGAATGGCGGCGCTGGTTCCTGGCCCATGGCGTGGAGCCGCCGGCGCGGCTCTCGGGCCCCCGTCTCTGGCACGCCCACCTGACCCTCGATGCGGCCCGGCGCGGTCAGGGCGTGGTGCTCACCAACCGGTTCCTGCTCGCCGACGAGGCCGCCCGTGGCGAACTCGTCCGCCTGCCGCTCGCCGCGGAAGCCTCGGACCTGGCGACGGGGGCCTATGTGCTGCGGATGCGGCGGGACCGGGCGCGGCTCGGCAGCATCCTCAAGTTCCGGAACTGGCTCGAACGCGAGGCCCAGAGGGATGAGCCGTCCCGTGCCCGCTAGAGCCCCCATCAGCCGCTGGACGAGGCCGCTCAGCGCCCGCGCCTCGGGCGCGCCGCGCAGGCAGTCCAGCTCGTTGCAGACCCCCTTGGCACCATTTGAAGTAGGAGAAGGCGCCATGTTCCACCGCCACAGGGCCCGCCTGCACAGCCTCGCTGCAGGCGTCGCGCTGGCCGTTCTCGCCTGCGCCGCCCCGACCGCGAAGGCGCAGGATCCGTCGCTCCCCATCCTTGAGGAAGAAGAGACCGACGTTGCGGTGCTGTCGCCGCCAGGCCCCCGCCGGCTGGTGGTCTTCGACGCCTATGTGACCGGCGGCACGGTCACCGAAGGCGAGGAACTGAAGACCCTCGGCATGATCCCGGGCGCCCGCATCTCGAGCTTCCGGGCTGCCCCGGACTTCAAGACCTTCTACATGGCCGAGACGATCTACAGTCGGGGCAACCGCGGCACGCGCCAGGACCTGATCGCCGTCTATGACGGCCTGACCCTGGAGCTGAAGCGCGAGATTCCGCTGCCGGGCCGGTTGCTGGCGGTGACCAAGTCCACGGCGTTCGACATCAACGCCAGCGGGACGCGCGCCTACGTCTACAACATGCAGCCGGCCTCGTCGGTGATTGTCACCGATCTGGTGAAGGGGCGGGTCCAGAAGGTCATCGACATTCCGGGCTGCGCCATGGTGCTGCCCTTCGGCGACAGCGGCTTCGCCAGCCCCTGCGGCGACGGCTCCCTGCTGAGCGTGGCGGTGGACGCGGCCGGCAACGGCAAGCTCTCGCGCACCGAGCCCTTCTTTGATCCCAACCTCGACCCGATTGTGGACGAGAACGTGGTCGACCGGGCCACCGGCAAGGCCTTCCTGATCAGCTATACCGGCCTCATCTACCCCGCCCAGCTCGGGCCGAGCAGCCAGGTGGAGACGCCTTTCAGCATCCAGGAGGCCGCCGGGCTTCCGCGCGCGAAGCCGGACGTCAGCGAACTGGCCTGGCGTCCCGGCGGCTCGCGGTTCGCCGCCTATCACGCCCAGAGCGGCCGGCTCTTCGTGCTGATGCACCCGGGCGTTCACTGGACGCACAAGGATCCGGGCCAGGAAGTCTGGGTGGTCGACACCGCCGCCAAGAAAGTGGTGAAGCGGTTCAAGCTGAGCGCGCCGGCCTCCAGCGTCGCCGTCAGCCCCGACGCCACGCCGCTGATCTATGTGTCGGGCATGGCGGGCACGCGCACCCTCGACGCCGAGACCGGCCGCGAGATCGCCCGGGCCCCGCACATGCGCGGCCAAGTCCACACGCCGGGCTCCTGAGATGGTCGCCCTCCTCGAGGTGACGATCAACGCGCTCACGGCGCTGGTGTTCGCCACGGCCGCCGTTGGCAAGCTGCGTCACGCGGAGACCTTCGAAGGCGTCGTCGCGAACTTCCGAATCCTGCCGGAGCCGCTGGTCCGGCCGTTCGCCCGGGCGCTGCCGTGGGCCGAGCTGGCGGTGGCGGTCCTGGTCTGGGCGCCCGGCGTCGTCGGCGCCGCGGCCCAGGCCGCCGGGGCGGCGCTGATGGTGGTGTTCGCCATCGCCATGGCGATCAATGTGGGTCGCGGGCGCCGGATCATCGACTGCGGCTGCTTCCAGACCGAAGGCCGCCAGCCGGTGGGCTGGCCGATGGTGCTCCGCAACCTGGTCTTCGCCGGCGCCCTGGCGCTGGCGGCCGGCCTCGACGGCGGGCGCCTCGACGCCCTGGTCTGGAGCAACGGCCTGGCGGCTGGCGTCGCCCTGTTCCTCCTCTACCTCGCGGCCGGGGAGCTTGCCGCCCTCCGGAGCCGCGTCCAATCCAAAACGGAAGGCCTGCGGGCATGACCCTCCTCCTGATCTCACAAGGCCTGCTCTGGCTGGTCGTGCTGGCCCTGGCGGCCGTGGTGTTCGCGCTGATCCGTCAGGTCGGCGTGCTGCACGAGCGGGTGGCCCCGGTGGGCGCCCTCTCCATCTCCGGCGGCCCCGGCGTGGGCGATCCGGCGCCGCGCATCCAGATGCAGAACCTGCTGGGCGAGACCCTCACCGTGGGCGGCGCCCCGGCGAGCGGGCGCAGCCAGCTCCTGCTGTTCGTCGCGCCCACCTGCCCGGTGTGCAAGACCCTGATCCCGATCGCCCAGGACATGGCCCGGGACGAGAAGATCGACCTCCTCTTCGTCGGGGACGGCGACCGGGCCGAGCAGCGCGAACTGGCCGACCGGTTCCGGATCGATCCGGCCCGGTACGTCAACGGCTCCGAGCTGGGCATGACCCTGCGGGTCTCCAAGCTGCCCTACGCGGTGCTGATGGACGGGGCCGGCGTCATCGCCGGCAAGGGCCTCGTCAACAACCGAGAACACCTGGAGAGCCTCGTGGTCGCCCGCGACACCGGCTTCGGCTCGATCCAGACCTACCTCCGCGCCACGTCGAGCGCCCGGGGCGACGCCCCGAAGGCGGCGGACGCGCACGCATCCTGAGAGAAGGAACAGTCATGGGCCAGAATACCTGGGACCGGATGGCCGAGAGCCTGAGCCGCGGCGTCGCGCGCCGGACCTCGCGCCGCAGCATGTTCACCCGCCTGGGCGCGGCGATCGTCGCCGCTCCGTTCATCCCGCTGCTGCCGGTGGCGCGGGCCGAGGCCGAGGAGCCGAAGAGCCCCTTCGAGCTCGACGCCCAGGCCACTGATCCCACCAAGTGCAACTACTGGCGCCACTGCGCCATCGACGGCGTGCTGTGCAGCTGCTGCGGCGGCGGGCCTCACACCTGCCCGCCGGGCAGCTCGCCCTCGCCGACGGCCTGGGTGGGCACCTGCCTCAATCCGCAGGACGGCCGATCCTACCTGATTTCCTACCGCGACTGCTGCGGCAAGGGCTCGTGCAACGCCCCGGCGGACTGCCACTGCAAGTCCATGGACCGGGAGCTGCCGGTCTACCGGCCGCAGGGCAACAACGACATCGTCTGGTGCTTCGGCGCCACGACCATGAACTATCACTGCTCCACCGCGACCCTGGTCGCGCTGGCGGGGTGATGGCGGCGGTGCGGTCGCTCAGCATGGTGGTCGCGGCTGCGGCGGCGCTGTTGGCGCCCGCCCAGCCGAAGGCGGAGGTCCCGCAGGCGACCCGGGCGCAGACCAACTATCTGATCGGCTGCGCCGGGTGCCACGGCATCCAGGGTATCGCCGAGTCCAAGGTGGTGCCCCAGCTGCGCGACAAGGTGGGGCACTTCCTCTGTTCGGAGGCGGGACGCGCTTACGTCGTCCAGCTGCCCAACACCGCCTTCGCCGATGTGACCGACGCCGAGCTGGCGGACATGATGAACTTCGTGATGTTCGGCCTGGGCGGCGAGAGCAGCCGGGGCGGGCGGCCCTACACCGCGGAGGAGGTAGGGCGGCTGCGCAGGCAGCCCCTCGTCCGGGACCAGCTGCTGGCGACGCGGGCGTCGGTCATCGCCGGCCTGCCGGAGCGCTGCCGGGCGGTGGCGGACGCCTACAATCCGGACATGCCCGGCGTGGGGGCCAAGGTCGGCCCTGTGGCGATGCAGGACCGCTGACATGCCCCGTCGCATTCTGCTGGGCCTCGCCGTGGCGCTCGTCGGACATGCGGCGATGGCGGCCCCGGCGGATCCCTTCACTGGCGTCTGGGAGCTGGATTCCACCGCACGGCCGGCAGGCGTCGTCAGCCAGAAACTGACCATCTCCGTCGCGGGGGATGAGGAGACCTACCGCTCCGAACTGCTGACGACAAAGGGGCGGCGGCAGGTCACCGACTATGTCGCCCGATACGACGGCCGGGAGTATCCGAGCACCACCCGGCTCGCCGGCGGCGGCGAGGCGGAGGAGACGCGCGATGGCGGGGTGATCCTCCATCGGACCGACGATCTGACCCGGGAGCGCTTCTGGAAACAGGATGGCCGGGTGTTCCGCGTTCTTCGGCGCACCGTCGTGGCGGGCGGGTGCGAAATGACCTCCCAGCTCATCGACGTGGCGGCGGACGGGACGCAGAAGCGCGGCGCCGTGCTCCGCTTCCATCGCCGCGCTCCTGAATGTCCTGGTGTCTGACAGGCACCGACCTCGGCCTAGTTATCGCCTCCAGCGGAGGCCAGGCGAAGGCTAGGAAGGGGCGTTCCTCCCCGAACGTGCGCGGGCATAGAGCGCACCGCGCACTGACGCTGCACTCTCGCGGACGCCTGGCCTTTCTGCCGGCGTCCGCGACTCTTTTCTGCAGGCGCGGATCAGGTCTACAGGCAGACGCCGGGCATCCGCCGCCCGTCTTGAACAGGCCACGGGACCCGCAGCGAGGCTGACGATGACCTTTTCGCTCCATGTGAACGGCGAAAGCCACACCATCGACGCGCCGGGAGACATGCCCCTCCTGTGGGTGCTCCGCGACCTTCTGGGGCTCACCGGGACAAAGTTCGGATGCGGCGCCGGCCAGTGCGGCGCCTGCACGGTGCTGGCGGACGGCGCGCCGATCCGGGCCTGTCTGACGCCCGTGGAAACGGTCGGCTCGGCCAAGGTCACCACCATCGAGGCCATCGGTTCGACCCCGGAAGGCCGGCGCGTCCAGGACGCCTGGCTCGACGTGGATGTCGTGCAGTGCGGCTACTGCCAGAGCGGCCAGATCGTGGCAGCCACGGCCCTGCTGCAGAGCAATCCCAAGCCCTCGGACGAGGACATCGACCAGGCGATGGCGGGCAACATCTGTCGTTGCGGGACCTATCCGCGCATCCGCCAGGCGATCCACAAGGCGGCGGGGGCGCGCTGACATGGGCCAGTTGAAGATCGACCGGCGCGGCTTCATCGCCAGCGCCCTGGCCGGCGGCGCGGGCCTGCTGGTGGGCGTGTCCATTCCCTCGGCCAGGGCGAGCGAGCCCTCCTCGACGTTCGCGCCGAACGCGTTTCTGCGTATCACCACCGACGGGCAGGTGACCCTGGCGCTGCCGAAGACCGAGATGGGGCAGGGGGTGTTCACCGCCCTGACCATGATTGTCGCCGAGGAACTTGAGGCCGATCCCGCGACGATCGTGGTGGAGATCCCCAAGGGCGCGAACGGCCGGTTCGGCAAGGTCCGCCAAAGCACGGGGGGCTCGACCTCGATCCGGGAATGCTGGCTTCCGATGCGGAGCGCGGGCGCGGCCGCGCGCAGCCTCCTGATCGAGGCCGCGGCCCAGACCTGGGGCGTTTCCAAGGAGAGCTGCATTGCCCGCCTGGGGCGCGTGGAGCATCCGGCGAGCGGCCGCGCCCTGGCCTACGGGGACCTCGCGGCGGCCGCCAGCCGCCTCCCGGCGCCCGAGGCGCCTGAACTCAAGACGCCTTCGGAGTTCCGCCTGATCGGCCGGACGGTGCGCCGCCTGGATGCGCCGGGGAAGGTGGACGGCTCGGCCGTGTACGGGATCGACGTGAAGCTGCGGGGGCTGAAGGTCGCCATGATCGCCATCTGCCCAGTGGTCGGCGGAACCCTGGCCGGCGCGGACGAGGCCGCGGCCCTGGCGACGCCGGGCGTGCGTCACGTGGTGCGCCTGCGCGACGCCCTGGCCGTGGTGGCGGATCACACCTGGGCGGCCCGCAAGGGGCTGGAGGCCGCCGCGCCCAGGTGGGACGAGGGGCCGAACGCGGGACTATCCCAAGCGAAGATCATCGCCGATCTCGAGGCTGCTGCGGCCCGCAGCGGCGCCGAAGCCGCCCGACGCGGGGACATCGAACGAGCCATGGCCAGCGCGCAGCGCCACATCGAGGCCGTCTATCATCAGCCGTTCCTGGCCCATGCGCCCATGGAGCCGATGAATTGCACGGTGCATGTCCGCCCCGACGGCTGCGACCTCTGGCTGGGCACCCAGGTGCCCGAGAAGGCGCGCGATGTGGCCGCCCGCGCCGCCCGGCTGCCGGTGGACAAGGTGACGGTGCACAACTTCCTCATGGGGGGCGGGTTCGGCCGCCGGCTCGAGACCGACATGGTCGAGCGGGCGGTGGAGATCGGCAAGGC
>Ga0065721_10050037_pt1 | contig 24011 bp, 21 predicted proteins | sample Mesricmetagenome_FD_59108 | JGI IMG/M metagenome (GOLD analysis project Ga0065721, IMG submission 59108) | Mesophilic microbial community from rice straw/compost enrichment Sample: eDNA_1 v2 (version 2) | ecosystem: Engineered > Solid waste > Grass > Composting > Bioreactor | place: USA: Davis...
CCCCTGGGCCGTCCGCGACCGTGGATCATCCCCCGACCGAACGCACCCCGCTGATGGACATGCGGGTCGATCAGCCCAACGTCGGCCTCGACGATCCCGGCGTCGGCTTGAGGAACAACGGGCGCCGCGTGCTGACCTACGCGGACCTGCGCACCATCGGTGGCCCCATCGATCGTCGTCAGCCGGGGCGCGAGATCCAGTTGCATCTCACGGGGCACATGGAACGATTCGTCTGGTCGTTCAACGGTCAGAAGTTCTCCGAAGCACAGCCTTTGAAGTTCCAGCTCGGCGAACGGCTGCGGATCACGCTGGTGAACGATTCGATGATGACTCACCCGATCCATCTGCACGGGATGTGGAGCGAGGTGGAAGACGCATCGGGCAACTTCCAGGTACGCAAGCACACCGTGAACGTGCACCCCGCGCAGAAGCTGAGTTATGCAGTTACGGCGGATGCGCTGGGTCGGTGGGCCTACCACTGCCATCTGCTGTATCACATGGAAGCAGGCATGTTCCGTGAGGTGCACGTCGAGCCGGGCGAAGGCGTAGCGCATCACGAAGCTCATGGGGATCACTCATGAGCGCTCTGATCAAAGTACACATCACGCTGGCGCTGTTTGCGGCAGTGGCTTCGAGCGCTGCCGCTCAGGACGCGCACCAGCATCATGCGCATCATTCCGATGAGCAAACCGAGAGCGAACGTGCGCACGTTCCACCGGATCCGCCGCAGCATCAAATGGGCGACATGTCCGAAGCGGAGATGGCGGAGATGATGGACATGGATGACACCGCTCTGTTCGGCATGGTGGCGTTCGATCAGCTCGAATGGCGTGACACCAATGAAGGTAACGCGCTCGCATGGGACGGTCGGGCCTGGTTGGGCAACGACTACGACAAGGCCTGGTTCAAGGCCGAAGGGGAGCGCTTCGACGGCGACTACGAGGGCTCGGCCGAGTTGCTCTGGGATCACGTGTTCTCGCGTTGGTGGAGCTGGCAGGCCGGTGTGGCGCACGATTTCGGAGCGGGTCCATCGCGAACCTGGGCCGCCTTTGGCGTGCAGGGGCTCGCGCCTTACTGGTTCGAGATCGAGGCCCTGGCCTATGTGGGCGAGGAGGGCCGCACTTCGGCGCGCTTCTCCGCCGAGTATGAAATGTTTCTGACGCAGCGGCTGATATTGCAGCCCAAGCTGGAATTCAAGCTGTACGGCAAGGACGATCCGGCCAACCGCATCGGCGCGGGGTTCAGCGATGCCGAACTGGGGCTGCGCCTGCGATATGAGATTCGTCGCGAGTTTGCGCCCTATGTCGGTGTCGTGTGGTCCAGGAAGTTTGGCGAGACTGCGGACCTCGTGCGCGAACACGGTGATGAGGTCGAGGAAGCACAGTGGGTCGCAGGTGTGCGCGTCTGGTTCTAACGAGGCACTTGCGAATCAGTTGAGAATCGTTATCATCTCTGGCGCTCGCTGGGTTCTCCGGCGAGCCGCCAGCTCTCGGGCCAGCAAACAAACCAGTCCATCACGGACGGCTGAGCTCTCGAAGTGTCTGGCACTTGCTCCCGACGTCATGGACCCGATTCGTGCGTCGATAACGAGGGAGTCTCACCATGTCCGTGTCTTCTCGCGCATCAGCATCGCTGATGGGCCGTCATGCCTTGCGTGTTTGCAGCCTGGCCGCTGCGCTGTCTCTTGGCGTGGCTCATGGCGCCGAGACGACGGAAGTTGGCAAAGCGTTGCCCACCGGCGGCCACACGGGCAACGCATTCATCGGCACCTGGGATGACGACGGCGACGGCAAGGTCACGCGCGCCGAATACGAAGCGGTTCGCAAAGCCCGCTTCGCGGCGACGGACAGCGACGGCAACGACTCGCTTTCCATCGAGGAGTACGTCAACGAATATGCGGTGCGCCTGGATCGCGATATCGCCGATGAGCGCAATGCTTCGCTGAAGCAAACGGATACCCGGTTCAAGGCACTCGACAGGAACGGCGACGAGTACATCGATCGCTCGGAATATGATCGATCCGGCGCTCGCGCGTTCGTGCATCTCGACCGGAACAAGGACGGTCGCATCACAAAAGAAGACGCCGAGCCAGGAGTGAATGAAACGCCGCGGCTCCGTTCGATCATCGGCATGCCGACTTCCCACACGCTCGCGGGCATGCTCGAGATCTATGACGACGATGGCGATGACGTGATGACCCGCGAACAGTACGACGCGCAGCGGGCGAAGGTGTTTGCGGCCACCGATACGAATCAGGACGGCAAGCTCGACCGCCAGGAGTACGTCAACGAGTTCAGCGCCCGCCTGCAGCAGCAGATCGAGGATCGTCGTGAGGCGCAGCTCAAGCAGGCTCGCGTTCGCTTCAAAGCGATCGATAAAGACGAGAACGGCAGCATCAGCCGCGATGAGTACTTCGCTATGAGTGCGCGCATGTTCGAGCGCGCGGACACCAACAAGGATGGCGTCATTTCTCGAGATGATCCGCCGCCCGTGCGCGAGCGGCGCACCGACGAAGGGCCCGTCACCAGCCAGGTTCAGGCGCCCCGATAACCGATCAAACCAAACCCAATAACGCCCAGTCAGCGCCGGACGCCAACCAGGCATCGATTTCAACGCATCCTGTCTGGAGTGTTTCATGCGTACCTCGAGTACCGTCCTGTCCCTGGCTGTCGCCGCGACGTTGCTGGCGTTTCGTCCCGGTCTTGCCGCTGACCAGGGCCCGGCACGGCAGCTGAGCAAAATCAAAGTCACGGCCGACGAAGAAGGTCGCTCGACGGTGGGCAATGACACCGTCGTTGGCGTCACCGAGCTCGAGCAGGAGCTGGCGCAGAATTTCGAGGATGCGATCCGCTACATCCCCGGCGTGAGCATCGTCGATATGGGGCGCTTCGGTGACAACGGCTTCAATATTCGCGGTCTCGAAGGCGACCGGGTCGCGATCACGGTCGACGGCCTGTCGTTCGCGGAGAGCCTGGAGACGACGCCGTCCTACGAATTCTTCCGGGCGAGCCGCGGCAGCATCGATATCGACTCGCTCAAGGCCATCGAAATCGTCAAAGGCGCGGACTCGATCACGGCCGGCAGCGGCGCGCTCGGCGGCGCGGTCCTGTTCTCGACCAAGGATCCGTTCGATTATCTGAGCCCCGCCGGCAACGACAGCTACTTTCGCGTAAAAGCAGGCTACACCAGCAGCACCGATGAACTGATGACGACCGCAACGCTGGCGAATCGCACCGGCCCGGTGGAATCGATGCTTCTGTACACGCGCCGGCGCGGCCACGAGGCGGAGTCCTGGTACGACTCATCGCCGATCGAGACCGGCTCGGGACGCCGCACGCCGGATCCCATGGATCGTCAGAGCGACAACGTGCTCGCCAAGGTGGATTTCCTGATCGGTGACACGCAGCGGCTGGGCCTGGTCGGCGAATACAGTCGGGCGACCAACGAGATCAACAATCTGTCCCGCGTGGGTGGCCTGGGATATCTGACGCGTCGCGCCGATGACGACAACGATCGTGATCGCTATGGCCTTCGTTACTCCTGGGAGGCCGGGCTCGCGCTGTTCGACAGTCTCGAATGGACGGCCGATCGGGTCGAGACCAGGAGCCGGGGATTGACCACGATCCTCGCCGGCAGCGGCTGCGTGCCGCAGAACGTCGTGCCGTGCGTGCGTAGTGAGGATCGCGCCACCGAGCAAGTGCTCGATCGCTCGGCCCTGGATTTCACCAAGGCATGGCGAAGCGGGAACGTTGGTCACGATCTGGTCTACGGCCTGGCCTGGCAGCAGCGCGAAGTGGATTTCGTCGCGGTGGACACGCGCTACATCGGCACGACGAATGACACGAGCTCCGTGACCGTCGATCCGGATCAGGTGCCCAACACCGATGTGACCAGCTACAGTGCCTATCTGCGCGACAGTCTTTATCTTTTGAACGATCGACTCACGCTGCACGCGGGCTTGCGTTACGACCGCACCGAGTATTCGCCGAAGCTGGATGCGCAGTTTGTCGATCCGACGGGTTCCGTTCGTGACGTGGAGTTCTCCGCGCCGACGTGGCAGGCAGGGGCGGATTTCAAGATCACTGCCGAGCATTCGGTGTGGGCGCAGGTGGGGCGCGGCTTCCGTGCGCCGACGGTCGGGGAGTTGTATGCGCCGACGTCTTCATCCGTCGTGACCGAGGTGGCCACCGGTCGAGAGGTTTCGTTATGGGATTCGGCGTCCAATCCGAATCTCGAAGCGGAAGAGAGCTTGAATACGGAGCTGGGCTACCGCTGGCAGACCGATCGTTTCCAGGTGGGCGTGTCCGCGTATCGGGACGAGTACACCAGCTTCATCCAGATCGACGAGTTCGTCCAGAATCCGGACACGCAGTATCGCTCCTGCTCCGCGAGCACCTGCGTGGTCACGTTCGGGAAGGAATATCGCATGGCCGCCAACGTGGGCGAGGTGACGGTCAAAGGTGTCGAGGTCGAAGGGCACTGGCTGATTTCCCGGCAATGGTCGGCGCGGCTCGCCTGGGCGTATAGCGAAGGCGAGCAAGACAACGGCGATCCGCTGCCGAGCATCCTGCCGGCGACGGGCGTGGTCGGGCTGCGATATCAGTCGCCGACGCAGCGCTGGTCGCTCACCGCCAACGTGACGCACGCGGAGGCAAAGAAGCTGAAAGATGCCACGCTGTCAGAGGCCCCGGATTTCTTTACTTCGACCGTCCCCGACTACCTGAGCGATGCGTACACGGTGCTGGACCTGTTCGGCGATATCAACATCACCAGGGATCTGCGGCTGAACGCGGGTATCTACAATGTCTTCGACGAGAAGTACTACCTGTGGCCCCGCGTGCGCTTCGTCAATGAAGGCACGACGACTCTGTACGGCTACGTCACGGGCGATGGCATCGGGCGCTATAGCGAGCCGGGCCGCAATTTCCGCGTGTCGCTGTCATGGCAGTTCTGATCGGTCGAGTGATGGAGATGGAGTGCATGATCGAGTCTCGCGTTGTATTGGCCCTGAGCGCGGCATTGCTGACGGTCGGCTCGGCGCACGCGCATTCGCCTTACCTGTTGCCGAACCTGTTCGATGTGGGCAAGCGCGATCACGTGACGGTGCAAGGAAGCTTCACCGAGGAGTTCTTCTCGCCGGACGTGGCGATGAAGTCCGACGACTATCACGTGGTCACACCCGCAGGCGCGAAAGTGCCGCTGACGCCGGTGTACACGCGCGATCTGGCGATCGTTGAGGCCGACACGAAGGAGGCGGGAACGTATCGAATCTCCACGGGGCGACGCGGCGGCCGGACTGCGAAAGCCGCATGGATCGATGGAGACTGGAAGTTCCTCGGACCGAAGGAAGAAGCACCGGCGGGCGCCAGGACCTACGACGTCACCAGCATCACGATGGCGGAAGTGTATGTGACGCGGGGCAAGCCGACCGAACAGGCGCTGGCGCCGCGTAACACCGGGCTGGAATATCGGGCGCTGTCACATCCGAGCTCGGTGTTCGTTGGCAACGACGTGAAGTTCGAAGTGTTGTTCGATGGCAAGCCGCTCGCGGGTCATGCCGTCTCGGTGTACGGCGCTACGGCGGTCTCCGCGGATCAGAAGCCGTTTGCTCAACTCGTCACGGACGGGCAAGGGCGGTTCAGCTTCAAGCCGAGCGAGCCGGGGATCTACCTGGCGATGTCGCGTCATCGCCCGACGCCGGCGAAGGAGAGTCAGCAGGGCGTCAGTTACACCTATTCGGTGGTTCTGGAGGCGACCGAGTAGGCTCGAGTGCCGGGCGGGCGAGGTCGATTGCATCCTCGCCCACCGGACCGTCGGTGAATTATTTCTTGGCCGCGTGGCGCCGTTCCAATTCGGCGACCACGTGACCCAGCGACAGCTGGCGGCTCTTCAACAGCAGCGTCAGATGAAACAGCAGGTCGGCGGCTTCCCCGACGAGCTTGTCGTCGCTCTGGGTAACCGCCGCGAGCGCGACCTCGACGCCTTCTTCGCCCACCTTCTGTGCCATGCGAGTCGTGCCATCGGCCCACAGACGTGCCGTGTAGCTGCCCTCCGGGCGCTCGCTGACACGCCTTTCGATCACCGACTCGAGCCGCGCCAGAAACGCGAGCCGGGTCGCTGTCGTGCCGATTTCATCGCCGAAGCAGCTGGCCGTGCCGTTGTGACACGTGGGACCCTCCGGGTGGGCCAGGATCAGCAACGTATCGTTGTCGCAGTCGATCGCGGCATCCACCACATGCAGGAAGTTGCTGGAGGTTTCACCCTTGGTCCAGAGGCGCTGCTTGCTTCTGCTGTAGAACGTCACTCGCTTCTCGCCGAGCGTCTTGCGCAACGCTTCGCGATTCATGTAGCCGAGCATCAGCACTCTGCCGCTGGTCGCGTCCTGGACGACTGCAGGCAGCAGGCCGTCGCCTTTGCTCCAGTCGAAGGATTCGATCTGCTCGAGCTTCATGGGCGCACCTCGATCGCGGTGTCGCGCAAATAGTTCTTCAGATCCGGGATCGGCAGCGCGCCCGTATGAAACACGCTCGCCGCGAGCGCGCCATCGACTCGGGCTTCATTGAAGACGCTGGCGAAATGTTCCTTCGCGCCCGCGCCGCCCGAGGCGATGAGCGGCACGCGGCACAGCGCTCTAACGGCGCTGAGCTGCGCGATGTCATAGCCTTTGCGCACGCCATCGCTGGCCATGCAGTTCAATACGATCTCGCCCGCGCCGCGTTCCTGGACTTCACGGACCCAATCCAAGGTCTTGCGTGCCGTATTGCGCGTGCGCTCCGGGTCGCCAGTGAATTGGTACACCTGATACACGCCATCGACCGTCTGGCTATCGATACCCACGACGACGCACTGTGCGCCAAAGCGCGCGCTGAGCCGGCTGATCAGTTCGGGATCGGCGAGGGCAGGAGAGTTGATCGACACTTTCTCCGCGCCTTCCCCGAGCACCTCTTCCGCGTCGCCGACGCTGCGAATGCCGCCCGCCACACAGAAAGGAATATCCAGAATGCGCGCGATGCGGCGGATCCAGCTGCGATCCACCGTGCGACCGTCCGGGCTCGCGGTGATGTCGTAGAACACCAGTTCGTCGGCGCCTTCGTCACGATAGCGCTGCGCCAGCTCGAGGATGTCGCCCACGACCACATGGTCGCGGAAGCGCACGCCCTTGACGACCTGTCCGTCTCTTACATCGAGACAGGGGATGATGCGTTTGGCAAGAATGGCCGCAACTCCTCGGATGAAATCTTGTTTTCCAGCAGCGCTTTGCCGCTGATCACGGCAGCGACGCCGCATTCGCGCAGGGCGATCAGGTCGCGCGCGGTGGCGACGCCGCCGGATGCTTGCCACTGCAGCTCGGGAAATCTTCGCACCGCGTCCGCGTACAGCTCGAAGTTCGGGCCGGTGAGCGCGCCGTCTCGGGCGACATCGGTGCACAGCACGTGCGCGATGCCGGAACGTACGAAGCGTTCGACCAGGCTCCACAGATTGACGCTGCTGGTCTGCTGCCAGCCGTGCGTGGTGAGCATGGGCATGCCGGAATCATCCAGTCGCACGTCCAGGGCCAGCACGATACGCGCCGGATCGACTTCGGACAGCCAGGAAATCACCACATCAGGCGAATTGATGGCGACGCTGCCGATGACGGCGCGTTCGACGCCGGCATCCAACAGCGCTTTGACGCGCTCGAGCGAGCGCAGGCCGCCGCCGACCTGCAGCTTCAGCGAGCAGTCGCCGGCGAACTTCACGATGACATCGCGGTTCGCCTGCGTGCCGTCCTTCGCGCCGTCGAGATCGACGACGTGGATGCGGCGCGCGCCCAGGGCGCGATAGCGGGCCAGAATTTCGGCCGGATCGTTCGAATACACCGTCTCGGCGGCGAAGTCGCCCTTGAACAGGCGGACACAACGGCCGTCCTTCAGATCGATGGCGGGAATCAGCTCCATGGTGGTTCAGTGAGTCTGTTGCAATTGCAGGAAATTACGCAGCAGCAGCGAGCCGATGCGCGCCGAGCGTTCCGGATGGAACTGCGCGCCGAACACGTTGCCGCTCTGGACCAGAGCGGAGAACTGTTCGCCGTAGGTGGCGGTCGCGAGCGTCAGCGGCCCGACCGGCGCCGAGTAGCTGTGTACGAAATAAACATGATCGCCCGGCTGAATGTCCTTGAGCAGCGGCGAGCCCGGCTCGAACTCCAGTTGATTCCAGCCCATGTGCGGCACGGGCAGATCGTCGCGATCGGCGAAGCGGCGCACGCGTCCCGGCAGCAGGCCGAGGCAGGGCACTTCGCCTTCTTCGGAGGATTCGAACAACAGTTGCATGCCGACACAGATGCCGAGCATGGGCTGCCGCAGCTTGCGGATGGTCTCGACCAGGCCGGGAATCTTCTGCAGCCGGCCCATGCAATCCGCCGCGGCACCGACGCCGGGCAGGATCACGTGCGAGGCGGCACGAACCTTCTCGGGATCGGTGGTGAGCTCCGAGGCCACGCCGAGGCGATCGATGGCGTAGCGGAGGGAGGCGATGTTGGCACCGCCGCTGTCGATGATCACGAGCTGCATTACAACGTGCCCTTGGTGCTGGGCAATTCCGTGTCCGTGATACGGATCGCCTGGCGCAGTGTGCGACCGATACCTTTGAAACAGGCTTCGATCATGTGATGAGTGTTCTCGCCCTGAACCTTCAGATTGATCGATGCGCCCAGCGTCTCCGCCAGCGAGCGGAAGAAGTGAGGCACCAGCTCCGTGGGCAGCTGCCCGACGATGTCGCGGCCGAACTGGCCTTCGAACACGAAATAGGGGCGGCCCGACAGATCGATGGCGACTCGAGCGAGCGCTTCGTCCATCGGCAACAGGAACCCGTAACGATGAATGCCGCGCTTGTCGCCGAGCGCCTGTTTCAAGGCCTGGCCCAGCGCGAGCGCACAATCTTCGACGGTGTGATGTTCGTCGATGTGCAGATCGCCCTTGCAGGTGAGCTGCAGCGAGAAGCCGCCGTGCTTCGCGATCTGCTCCAGCATGTGATCGAAGAAACCGAGGCCGGTCTCGACCTGGATGGGCGACTCTCGATCCAGGTTCACCTCGACCTTGATGTCGGTTTCCTTGGTCTTGCGCGCGACGCTCGCAACGCGCGATCGCGTCGTGAGACGAGCCGCGATTTCCGGCCACGTGTCGCCCGGGGTTTCATCGGTTCGTATACGAATGCCCTGGATGCCGAGATTGCGCGCCAGCTCCAGGTCGGTTTCGCGATCGCCGATGACGTAGCTGTGCTCGGGATCGATGGGATGATCCCGCAGATAATCGTCCAGCAGGCCGGTCTTCGGCTTGCGGCAGGCGCAGTTGTCCGCCGGCTTGTGCGGGCAGATGAATTCTGCGGCGAAGCTGATGCCTTGTGATTTCAGCAGCTCGCGCAGGAACTCGTGTGGCTCGCGGAACGTCGGCTCAGGAAAGCTCTCGGTGCCGAGACCGTCTTGATTGCTCACCATCACCAACGTATAGCCAGCATCGCGCAGCCGCTGCAGCCCCGCGATCACGTCGGGCACGAGCCGGAATTTCTGCAAGCTGTCGATCTGCTTGTCGGCGGGCTCGGTGATGATCGTGCCGTCACGATCGATGAACAGGACGCGCTGGCCACTCATGCCTGAACTCCCGAAGCCTGGGCGACGCCGCGAATGAGCCGGTCATTCTGCTCGGGCGTGCCGATGGAAATACGCAGGCTGCTGCCGAGCCCGGACTGCGAGCGTGGATCGCGAATGATCAAGCCTGCCGACGCGGCGGCGCGCAGGACGGCGTCCGCATCGTGGCAATCGACCAGAATGAAATTCGAATCGCTGGGCCACACCCGACTGATCAGCGGCAGCGACGCGAGTTTCTCGGACACGCGTGCGCGCTCGCTCAAGATCAGCTCGATGCGCTTCTTGGCTTCTGCGACGTGCGCCTGGTCCGTCATGTGCAGCACGGAATCGATCGTATGCGTGGGCAGCGCATATGGCGTGATCACGCGAGCGAGCAGGCTGATGATGTCCGCGTGTGCGATCAACGCTCCACAACGAGCGCCGGCCAGCGCATAGGCCTTCGACAAGGTGCGCAGGATCACCAGGTTCGGGAACCGTTCGAGCTCCTGCACCATGCTCGGCACATTGGCGAACTCGATGTACGCCTCATCCACGACGACCAGTGCTTTATCGCTCAACTGGGCGCACAGGACTTCGACCGAAGCGCGATCGAGCAGGTTGCCCGTGGGATTGTTGGGCGTGCAGATGAAGACGAGTTTGACGTTCTCACGCCAGGCTGCGAGCACGGCTTGCACGTCCAGCTCGAAGCCGCGCTCCTTGACGAGCGGAACTTCGATCACGCCGGCGCCTTGAATTCGAGCCGACACCTTGTACATGCCGAAGGTGGGCGGGCAGATCAGCACCTTGTCTTCGCCCGCGCGACAGAACGCGCGCACCAGCAGGTCGATGCCTTCGTCGCTGCCGCGGCCGGCGATCACATTCTTCGGCGAGGTGCCATAGAGCCTCGCGAGATGTTCGATGAGCTCGTCGGGCTGCGGCTCGGGATAACGATTGAGGCCGGCAGGCGTTGCATCGCCTGCGGCGCGCCAGGGCATTTCATTGGCATGCATGCGCTCCAACGTCGGCTCCCAGGCCGCGTGTTGATAGGGCTGCAGCGACAGGATGTCGGGCCGGGCCAGATTCAGGATGGGATTCATGAGGGATTTGCGAGTTGGCGCAAGCGCACTTGCACGGCGTTGGCGTGTGCGTCCAGGCCTTCGAGGCCGGCAATGGTAAGGGCGGTGGGACCGAGGTCGCGCAGGCCGTCGGCGCTCAGTTCCTGCACCGTCATGCGCTTCTGGAAGTCGACCAGTGACAGACCGCTGTAGGCGCGAGCGAAGCCATACGTCGGCAGCACGTGATTGGTGCCGCTGCAGTAGTCGCCCATCGTTTCAGGAGTCCACGCACCGAGGAAGACCGAACCTGCGTTGCGAATGCTGGGCAACCAGTCGCGGGCGTTTGCGACCTGCACGATCAAATGTTCCGGCGCATACGCGTTGCTCAGGTCAAAGGCGGACTGCAACGAGTCGACGAGGAACAGGCGCGCATGATTGATGGACTCGCGCAGCGTGCTTTCGCGACCGAGTCGACGCATCTGAGCTTCCAATTGCTCGATGGTTGCCTCGGCGAGCGCGCGCGAGGTCGTCACCAGGATGGACTGTGCGTCGGCGCTGTGCTCGGCCTGTGCGAGCAGATCGGCGGCGACGAACTCGGCATTGGCCGCGTCGTCCGCAATGACCAGCACCTCAGACGGCCCGGCCGGCAGATCGAGCGCCGCGCCTTCGGGATCGTTGGCGGCAATGATCTTTGCGGCCGTCACCCAGGAGTTGCCGGGGCCGAAGACTTTGTCGACCTTCGGAATCGAACCGGTGCCATAGGCCATGGCCGCGACTGCCTGGGCGCCGCCGACTTTGAACACGCGTTCGACGCCGCACAGTTTCGCAGCCACCAACACCGCGGGATCCGCGGTGCCGTCTTTGCGAGGCGGCGTGCAGATGATGCGCGTCGGACAGCCGGCGATGCTTGCGGGTACTGCGAGCATGATCGCGGCAGAGGGCAGGGGAGCGACGCCGGCGGGCACATACAAACCGACAGCATCGATGGCGCGGAAGTGACGTTCGCAGATCACGCCGGGCGATGTTTCGATTCGGAGCGGCGTGCCTAGTTGCGCTTCGTGGAAACGTCGCACGTTGCCGATCGCACGTTCGAGAGCAGCGCGTTGTTCGGCGCTGAGGGCTTGCTCGGCAGCGGCGAATTCACCGGCATCGGCTTCGAGAGACTCCAGCTTGACGCCGTCGAAGCGCTCGGTGAACTCGAACAGCGCCTGGTCACCGCGAGTGCGGACTTCGTCGATGATTTCGCGGACGCGTCGATGCAAGCCGTCGGCATCCGCCTGCGCCGGACGCCGCAAGGCAGCCCGCCGTTCATCCGCGGAAAGACTCGACCACTCCAACAACGACAAGCTCACGTATCGACCTCTCTCGTCTGGGTCGTCGTGCCGGCGGCCCGACGACAAAACATTCGCTGCCCTCAGGCCAGCATCTTCTCGACCGGCAACACCAGGATCGCGCTCGCGCCCGCACTCTTCAGGCTTTCCAGCGTTTCCCAGAACACGTTCTCGCGACACACGGCGTGTACGGCGACTTTGTCGGCATTGCCGTCGAGCGGCACGATGGTGGGCGACTCGCTGCCCGGCAGCAGCTTGCGAATGTCGGCAAGCTTCGAGCGCGGCGCGTGCAGCATGATGTATTTGCTTTCCTTCACCTGCTGCACGCCATCGATGCGCAGCGTCAGGCGATGGATCCAGTCCTGCTTTTCGGCCGATACCGGCACGGGCGTGGTGATGATCGCGGCCTGGCTTTCCAGGATGGTCTCCGCTTCCCACAAGTGATTGGCCAGCAGCGTCGAGCCGGTCGAGACCAGGTCGCAAATGAAGTCGGCGCGGCCGAGCCGAGGCGCGATTTCCACCGCGCCGGACAGCGTGACGATCTCGGCCTGCACGTCGCGCTGACGCAGATAGCGGGCCAGGATGTTCGGATAAGTCGTCGCGATGCGCTTGCCGTGCAGCGAGCGCGCGTCTTTGTATTCGACGCCGTCGGGCACCGCGATCGACAGCCGGCACTTGCCGTAGTCGAGCGTCATCAGTTGCTCGAACAACGGCTGAACGCCCTTCGCCTGGAAGGCGAGGCGCTTCTCTTCGATCACGTTCAGACCGACGATGCCCAGATCGCAAACGTCCTGCTGCACCAGGTCGGGAATGTCGTCATCGCGCACGAACAGCAGATCGAGCGGCATGTTCTCGCCGTAACACATCAGCTGATCCTTGCCGCGGCTGTATTTCAAGCCGCAGCGGACCATCAGGTCCAGCGAGTTTTCGGTGAGGCGCCCGGATTTCTGCAGGGCCACTTTGAGACGGGTTGCTTTGTCCATCATGGTCGGGCGCGCCCTGAATCTGGTGAACGAGTATCGGAGGAATCTTTCATGCGTTCCGCGGCCAAGGTGTAGCCGCCATTGCCGTTGAGCAGGTAGCGCGCGACGCGGCCGATGGTGGTCACGCTGACGCCGGTCTGCTTGTGAATTTCCCGGTACGGCACTCCCTGCTGCAGCAGGGCGACGACCGCCCATCGATCCGCGAGCGCCTGCAGCTCCGCCGGCGTACACAGGTCACGAAAGAACGCGCGGCACTCTTCGATGCTGCGTAAGGTCAGGATGGCGCTGAACAGCGCCCGTTCCGCGAGCGCCTCCTGGCGCGGCGTCAATGCCCGATGCTCTTTCATGGTGCCCCGACAGCCAGGGAGGCCGAAGTGAAGTAAGGAGTGCGTGTACTAGTGTATTAGCACGTTAATACATTATTGGGGCTTGGGGCAAGCACCGAAACGGGGTTCGATGGCTAACACGAAGAAATCCCGGCGATTTTTTTCGGTGATTCAGGTCGGCGAGGGCGCACGGCTTTCTTGACCGGATGCGGCCGCTGACCCTAGACTGCACGCTACTCATCGAGACCGGCTGAGGGTCAGGCCCTTTGAAGCCGGGGCAACCGTCGAGACTAACCACCTCGATAAGGTGCCAACTCCTGCGGGATCGCTCCATTGTTTGGAGTGCCCGACAGATGAGTTGCTGTTGCAGCTGCCAGGCATCGTTGCCGGCGGTGGGGCACGGCGACCCGCCTCTACGGACCTCCGTGGGGTTTCTGCGATGAGCGAAACCTGCCCAGTCCCGGCCGACGGCCGCGGCACTGGAGTCGATACGGAGTGTTCGATTCATGAATGCCGTGCCCGAGCGCCCGCGTGTGGCTGTTCACGAGGGCGTGCTGGAGCTTGAACAACCTTTGTCGCTGCATTTTGGCGGCGAGCTGCGCGACGTCCGCGTCGCCTGGCGGCTGGTCGGCAATCCCGCCGCGCCTGTCATTGCGGCTTTGGGCGGCATTTCCGCCGGCCGAGCCGTCGTCGACACCGAGCAGGAGAAGGGCTGGTGGCGCGACATCATCGGGCCGGGTCGGGCGCTCGACAGCAGCGATTATCGGATCCTCGGCATCGATTTCCTCGGCGGCAGTGGCGGCACCACCGGGCCGCACGCCGGTCAGAATGACTTTCCCTCGATCGCATCCCAGGATCAGGCGGAGATCCTGCGTCGAGTTCTCGAGCATCTGAAGCTCGAGCGGTTGGAAGCCATCGTCGGTGCGTCCTATGGCGGCATGGTCGCGCTGGCCTTTGCCGAGCGTTGGCCCGGCCTGGTGGCGCGCATCGTCGTCATCAGTGCGGCTCATCGACCCCATCCCATGGCTACTGCGTGGCGCAGCGTGCAACGGGCAGTCGTTCGTTACGCCGCTCAAAACGAGCAGGGCGCCGAAGGGCTTCGACTGGCGCGTGCGCTGGCGATGGCGACTTATCGCAGCCCTGCCGAATTCGAGCAGCGCTTCGCCGGTCCAGCGACCCGCGTCGATGGACGTTTCCAATTCCCGGTCGAGTCCTATCTGCTGGCGCGAGGCGATGCCTACGCCGCCGCCTATGTTCCGGAAGCTTTTGTGTGCCTGTCGGAATCCATCGATCTGCATCAGGTCGATCCGGCCAACATTCGTGTGCCCACGTGGCTGGTGGCGGTGGTCGAGGATCAGCTCGTGCCGCTCTCGGACATGCGAATGCTCAGGCACTCGGTGAGCGGCCCCGTGCAGCTCGTCGAGCTCTCGTCCCTGTATGGCCACGATGCTTTCCTGAAAGAGACACAGGCATTGCGTGAGGTGTTCACCCGCGCGTTATCGCCCACCGGAGACATGAAATGAGCTGGCGCCCTTCGGCAGCGACTCGCGCGGTTCGCGCCGCGCTCGATTCCGATCCACAGCACGGCGCGGTGGTGCCGCCCCTGCATCTCACATCCACGTTCTCGTTCAAGTGCTTTGGCGAGAGGCGCACCTATGACTACTCGCGCTCGGGGAATCCGACGCGCGATGCATTGGGCGAAGCCATTGCATCGCTGGAAGGAGGTGCCGGCGCGGTCGTGACTGCTTCGGGCATGGCGGCGGTTCATCTTGCGTGCCAGTTGTTATCGCACGATGACTTGCTGATCGCTCCTCATGATTGTTACGGCGGCACGCATCGCCTGTTCAGCAACCTGGCGCGTCGCGGACTGCTGCGGGTGGAGTTCGTCGATCAGACCGACGAAGACGCGGTGAGCGCTGCGTTGGCGCGTAAACCGAAGCTCGTGTGGGTGGAGACGCCCAGCAATCCATTGCTGCGTGTGGTGGACATTCGCAAGCTGGCCGACAAGGCGCATGCGGCCGGTGCGTGGCTGCTCGTGGACAACACTTTCCTGTCGCCGGTGTGGCAGCAGCCGCTGTCGCTGGGTGCGGATTTCGTGCTGCATTCGACGACCAAATATCTGAACGGCCATAGCGACGTGGTCGGCGGCACGATCGTTTCTTCGACGCCCGAGTTGCACGAGCGCATCGTGTGGTGGGCCAACTGCATCGGCGTCACTGGCGCGCCGTTCGATAGCTTCATGACGTTGCGCGGCATCCGCACTTTGCATGCGCGTTTGAAAGTGCACGGGGACAATGCGCTCCAGATCGCGAATCTGCTGAACGATCACCCGGCCGTGAAGAAGGTCCATTATCCGGGCTTGCCGTCGCATCCTCAGCACGAGCTGGCCAAGCGTCAGCAGAGCGGCTTTGGCGCCATGGTGAGCTTTGAACTGCGTGGCGGTACGGCGAATGTTTGCGCCTTTCTCGAAGGGCTGCAGACGTTCTCGCTCGCGGAGTCGCTCGGTGGTGTCGAGAGCCTGGTCGCACATCCGTCGTCGATGACTCACGCGGCAATGGATGCTGAGGCTCAGCGCGCCGCCGGCATCGGCGAAACGTTGCTGCGGCTCTCGGTGGGCATCGAGGCGGTCGAAGATCTGCTGCAGGATCTGCGTGCCGGACTGGATCGCGCGGTCGCTGTCAAATAGCAATACATCGACGGCTCAAGCTCGGTACTCTTGGCTCTCTCGCCAGACAGGGCCAACTTTCGCATGAGAACCAGAGTCACCGAGCTGCTCGGCACGCGTTATCCCATCATTCAAGGCGGCATGCAGTGGGTTGGCACCGCGGAGCTGGCGTCTGCGGTTTCGAATGCCGGGGCGCTCGGTATCCTCACCGCGCTCACGCAGCCGACGCCCGAAGATCTTCGCAAGGAGATCGAACGCTGCCGGACGCTGACCGATCGGCCGTTCGGCGTGAACCTGACGATTCTGCCGGCGATCACGCCGCCGCCGTACGCGGAATATTTGCAAGTGATCATGGACAGTGGCGTGAAGATCGTCGAGACCGCCGGCAACAATCCCAAAGACTTCATCGGCAAGCTCAAGGAACGCGGCATCAAGGTCGTGCACAAATGCACGTCGGTGCGGCATGCGTTGTCCGCGGAGCGGGCGGGCGTCGATGCGGTCAGCATCGATGGCTTCGAATGCGCCGGGCACCCGGGTGAAGACGACGTACCCAATCTGATTCTGATTCCCGCCGCCGTGCGGGCGCTGAAGATCCCGGTGATCGCCTCGGGTGGCATCGGTGACGGTCGCGGCATGGCCGCGGCTTTTGCACTGGGGGCCCATGGCATCAACATGGGCACGCGCTTCATGATCACCAGGGAAGCGCCGATTCACGACAACATCAAACAAGCCCTGGCCAGGGCGGGCGAGCGCGATACCAACCTGATCTTCCGCACCATGCACAACACCGCGCGTGTGTTCAAGAACGCGATCTCGAATGAAGTGGTGGCGATGGAAAGGAAGGGCGCGAAGTTCGAAGAGGTGCGGCCGCTGGTTGCCGGCGCTCGTGGCAAGCAGGCGCTCAAGGAAGGAAACATCGACGGCGGGGTCATCAGCGCCGGCATGGTGATCGGACTGATCGACGATGTTCCGACCTGCGCCGAGCTGGTCGAACGGATCGTGGCCGAGTGCCGCGAGCATCTGCGTTCCGCGGCGGCGCTGGCGGCTGCCTGAGAGGATGTAGGGCGGTGGGCCGGGATTGGACTGAGTCTGGTCCGCAACATTCTTGCGGGCCGGCTCGCGTAGGTTTAATACGGACAGTGGGGGAGCGAAGAGCCGAGGGCCGCCCAAACCCTCTCCTATATAAAGGAGTGGACCCGGCGGTTCGGCCGGCGGGTGAACCGGCGGTTTCGGCCGGCGGACGGGGCGGCAAAAAAGCTGTGGATAAAAACAGGCCGGCGCTAGGCCGGCCTGGGATGTGGCAACTTAAGACTTGCTGTCGTGGCGGCATCGGTGTGAGCCGATACCGACCTTGGGGACTAACCCGACACGAGTCCCGTTTCCACCAAAGACACCTCGACCGTAGTGGCCGAGACATGGAGATTTGCCCGAAGGCGGAAGCGACGGAAGAGATCGAATCCGTCGCCTGGGACAGATCATAACCGGTTCAACCGGATTGTGGTCAAGATTATTCTGCGACCGGCCAAAATCTTTTCGATCTCAGTAAAATCAAAGACTTACGATTTTACTTCCGCAGTTTGGCCAGCACCGCGTCGCCCGCCTGGGCGGTGCTCACGGCCGCTCCCGGGGCGGCAATATCGGCGGTCCGGACACCCTCCGAAATGGCCTCCGTGACGGCCCGTTCGACCGCCGCCGCCTCCTCGGGGAGGTCGAGCGAATGACGCAACAGCATCGCGACGCTGAGGAGGGTGCCGTAGGGATTTGCGATGCCCTTGCCCGCGATATCCGGCGCCGATCCATGAATCGGTTCGTACAGGCCGAGCTTGCCGGCACCGAGGGATGCCGACGGCAACAAGCCGAGCGATCCGGCGAGCATCGAGGCCTCATCGGTGAGGATGTCGCCAAACATATTTTCAGTGAGCACGACATCGAAGTGGGCGGGCTTGCGGATCAGCAGCATCGCCGCCGAGTCGACCAGCTGATGCTCGTACTTCACGTCCGGAAATTCTTCGCTCAGCACTTTCTCGACCGTGCTGCGCCACAGGCGCGATGTTTCCAACACGTTGGCTTTATCGACCGACGTGATGAATTTGCGTCGGCCCCGCGCGAGATGGCCGGCGACGCGAGTGACGCGAGTGATCTCCTCGACGGAGTAAGTGCAAAGGTCGCTGGCCGAATGCTCGGTGCGTGTCTTCTCACCGAAGTAGATGCCGCCGGTGAGCTCGCGCACGACCATGATGTCGGTGCCTTTCAGTACTTCGGGCTTGAGAGGAGACGCGTCGAGCAGCTCCGAGTGCAGCGATACAGGGCGCAGGTTCGCGAACAGACCGAGCGCCTTACGCAGCGCCAGCAGACCTTGCTCGGGACGAATCTTGGCGTTCGGGTCGGACCACTTCGGACCGCCCACAGCGCCCAGCAGCACGGCGTCAGCGGTGCCGCACGCGGACGTCGTTTGCGACGGTAACGCGCTCTGCGTCGCGTCGATGGCGGCGCCACCGATCAAATGGTGCGCGAACTTGAAATCGTGCCCGTAACGGCTGGCAATCGCTTCCAGCACGCGCACGCCCTGTTCGGTGACTTCGGGGCCGATACCATCGCCCCCCAGAACCACGATGCTTGCTTCGGTCATGGCAATGTCCTGGATGAGCTCAGAAGGTGCGCGCCGCTTCGTAACGCCCGATCGCCGGCGCTTGTTGCAGCAGGAAGCCGAGCTCGTCGACGCCATTCATCAGGCACACGCGCGCAAAGCCCTCGATCGGGAATTTCGCGGTCGCGCCGGTCGGCAAGGTGAGTGTGGTCGTTTCCAGGTCGATGGTGACGTTCGCACCCGGATTGTTCATCAGCCACTGATGCGTCTGGTCGTCGACGACGATGGGCAGCAGCCCGTTCTTCAGCGAGTTGTTACGAAAGATGTCGGCGATCTCGGTGCTGATGACCGCGCGGAAGCCGTAATCGAGCAGCGCCCAAGGCGCGTGCTCACGCGACGAGCCGCAACCGAAATTGCGGCCCGCGACCAGAATGGCGCAGCCGGCGACTTCGGGCTTGTTCAGAATGAAATCGGCTTTCACCGCGCCGTTGGCGTCGTAGCGCCAGTCGGCGAACGCTTGTTTGCCCAGGCCTTCACGGGTCGTCGTGGTGAGAAAGCGAGCCGGAATGATCTGGTCGGTGTCGATGTTCGTCACTGGAATGACGACGGTGCGAGACTCGATCGTGCGGATGGGTTGCATGGTCGGGCGCTCAGTGAGGAAGGTAGGCGCGAGGATCGGCGATCTTGCCGGCGATCGCTGCGGCAGCCGCGGTGGCGGGGCTTGCGAGCAGCGTGCGTGCGCCCGCGCCCTGGCGTCCTTCGAAATTGCGATTGCTGGTGCTGACTGTGTATTGGCCGCGGCCGGCGGTGTCGCCGTTCATGCCGATGCACATCGAGCAGCCGGATTCGCGCCACTCCGCTCCGGCGTCGGTGAAGATCTTGTCGAGCCCGAGACGTTCGGCTTCGCGCTTGACTTGCTGCGAGCCCGGCACCACCAGCATGCGAACGCCGCCCGCGACCTTGCGGCCTTTCAGCACGCCTGCGGCGAGCTCGAGATCGGACAGGCGTCCGTTCGTGCAGCTGCCGATGAAGACGACCTGGATGGGTTTGCCCACCATTGCCTCGCCGCCATTCAGGCCCATGTAGCTCAGTGCCTTCGCGTGCACCGGATCGTTGGCGACCTCGGGCACTTTGCCGCTGATGGGAACGACCATGCCCGGATGCGTGCCGTAGCTGATCATGGGTTCGAGCGAGCTTGCGTCGATGGTCACGACGCGGTCGAACTTCGCGCCCGGATCGGTTTTCAGTTCACGCCAGCGCGCGACGGCTTCGTCCCAAGCCTTGCCTTGCGGAGCGAAGCGTCGGCCCTCGAGATACTCGAACGTCGTTTCATCCGGGGCGATCAGTCCGGCGCGCGCGCCTGCTTCGATCGACATGTTGCAAACGGTCATGCGCTCTTCCATCGATAGCGCTTCGATGGCCGGGCCGCGATATTCGATGACGTAACCCGTGCCGCCGGAGACGCCGATCTCGCCGATGATGGCGAGGATCAGATCTTTCGCGGTCACGCCGGGACGCAGCTTGCCGGTCACTTCGATGGCGAGCGTCTTCGGACGGCGTTGTAACAAACATTGGGTCGCGAGCACGTGGCCCACTTCGGTCGTGCCGATGCCGAAGGCGAGGGCGCCAAATGCACCGTGCGTCGCCGTGTGACTGTCGCCGCACACGATGGTCTTGCCCGGCTGAGTGGCGCCCAGTTCGGGACCGATGACGTGCACGATGCCGCGAGTGTCGCTGCCCAGTCCGTGCAGCTCGATGCCGAACTCACGGCAGTTCTTTTCGAACTCTTTCACCTGACGCGCCGCGGATTCGACTTTGATGGGCACCCGGCCAAAGACCTCGTCGGGATCGGTGGGCGTGGAATGATCCATGGTCGCCAGCACGCGCTCGGGTCGGCGCACTTTCAGGTTCTGGGCGCGCAGCACGGAGAAGGCCTGCGGGGAGGTGACCTCGTGCACCAGGTGCAGATCGATGTACAGCACGGCCGGCGCATCGGCGCTCTCGGGCACGACCTGGTGCTGTTCCCAGATTTTTTCGAACAGGGTCCTGGCAGTCATGAGCTAGACCATCGAACAAAATGGCGAAGCTGCAAGCATGCCAGGGTGGGGCGGAAGCGGGGTTGACGATTGCCGAGGGGGCCATCGTCATCGGCGATGGAGCGCCGCCATCGCGGCGGCGCCCTCGAATCAACCGGTTAAGCGCCTACTGCCTGCCTGGCGCCGTCCTCGCACGACTCCAGCCAGCCCCATTTGTCCGCGGTCTTGCCGGTGAACAGACCGAAGAACGCTGCCTGGAGCGCCTCGGTAATCGGGCCGCGCCTGCCGGCGCCGATGGTGATCTTGTCGACCGAGCGTACCGGCGTGATTTCAGCGGCGGTGCCGGTCATGAAGATCTCGTCCGCGAGGTACAGGAACTCGCGCGGCAGCGGTTGTTCACGTACTTCGAAGCCATGCGCACGCGCCAGCGTGATGACGCTGTCGCGAGTGATGCCTTGGAGAATCGAGTTCGCGAGGCCCGGCGTATAGATCACGCCGTCGCGAATCACGAACAGGTTCTCGCCGGCGCCTTCGCTGACCGTACCGTCCGTGCCCAGACCGATGCCTTCGGCAAAGCCCAGCCGCTTCGCCTCCATGCTGATCAGCTGGCTCGACAGGTAGTTGCCGGCCGCCTTGCCGAGCGCCGGAATCGTGTTCGGCGCGAGGCGCTGCCACGACGACACCATCACGTCGACGCCGTTCTCCAGGCCTTCGGAGCCGAGATACGAGCCCCATTCGAAGGCCGCGACGACGGTATCGATGGGCGGCGAAATCTTCGGCGCGACGCCGATTTCGCCGTAGCTGCGAAATGCGAACGGCCGCAGGTACGCGCCCTTGGTGAGGCCATTGGCGTTGATGATCTCCTTGCACGCGGCATTGATCTGGTCCGGCGTGTAGGGAATGTCGATGGAATAGATCCTGGCCGAGTCGAACAGCCGGCGGGTGTGATCCTTGAGACGAAAAATCACCGGGCCGTGCGGCGTCGGATAGGCGCGCTCGCCTTCGAATACCGTCGAGCCGTAATGCAGCGCGTGGGCCAGTACGTGTACCGTGGCCTTTTCCCAGGGCACGAGCTTGCCGTTGTACCAGATGTGTTTCGCTGCATTGATGGGCATCGTCAGGTTCTCCTGTGGCGGGGTCCGCAGCCGAAAGCGGCGCCCGCAGGCGCCGCTCCCGGTCACGAACGTTTGAAAAATTACGCTTTCTCTTCCTGCAGCCAGGGCATGCGCTCGCGCAGCTTGGCACCGACCTTCTCGATCTTGTGGGTGTAGTCCGCTTTCATGAGCTTGTTGTACTTCTTGCGGCCGCTGCGGTTCTCGGCGATCCACTGACGGGCGAATTTGCCGTCCTGGATTTCCTTGAGAATCTTCTTCATTTCCTTCTTGGTGGCCCTGTTGACCACGCGCGGGCCGCGCGTCAGATCGCCGTACTTGGCGGTTTCGGAAATGAACTGATGCATCTTGGTCAGGCCGCCTTCGTGCAGCAGGTCGACGATCAGCTTCAGCTCGTGCAAGCACTCGTAGTAGGCGACTTCGGGCTGATAGCCGGCTTCCACCAGCGTCTCGAAGCCCTTCACGACCAGTTCGGTCGCGCCGCCGCACAGCACCGCCTGCTCGCCGAACAGATCGGTTTCGGTCTCTTCGGCGAAGGTGGTGGTGAGCACGCCGCCGCGCGTGGCGCCGATGCCATCGGCGTAGGCGAGGGCAATGGCCTTGGCTTGTTTGTTCACGTCCTGATACACGGCCAGCAGCGCCGGCACGCCGCGGCCCTGCTGATACTGACGACGCACCAGGCCGCCCGGGCCCTTCGGCGCGATCAGCACCACGTTCAGGTCCTTACGCGGCTTGATCTGCTTGAAATGAATGTTGAAACCGTGGGCGAACAGGATGGTGGCGCCCTGTTTGACGTTGCCGATCACGTCCTTGTACAGATCTTTCTGGGTCAGGTCGGGGGTCAGGAACGCGATCAGATCGGCATTCTTCACCGCCTCGGTGGGCTCGGCGACTTCCAGGCCATCCTTCTTCGCCTTGGCGAAGCTGTCGCCGGACTTGCGCACGCCGACCACGACGTCATATCCGCTGTCCTTCAGGTTTAGCGCATGCGCACGGCCCTGGCTGCCATAGCCGAGGATGGCGATACGGGCCTTGGCCAAGGCCTTCTTGTTGACGTCCTTCTGCGAATAGATCTGCGGCATGTTGCTCTCCGAATGAAACAAGCTAAAAAGCGTGTGTGTGTTGAAAGAAATCTGTATCTCAAAAACGAGCGAACCCCGCCTCGGGCTGGCCGGTGCGGGGTTCGTGTGGCGAATCCTATCCTGTGGTGATCAGACGCCGGTCCCGCACTCGACCCGCCGCAGCAGGCCGGAGACGACTACACGCTCTACTACAATGATCGCGACGATCATTGCGAGGCCGACGATCTCGGCGGAAGCGTGCGTGACGGCGGGCATGGCCTAACTTGTAACGACGGGTTGGCGGTTTGTGCGTCTGAATTGATGCGATAAAGCCTGCAAATGGCACCATACGGCTGCGTAACTTGTCAAGCTGCGCTACTCTTGTGAGCGCTGCGTCACGTCGTGAGCAGCTTCCGAACACAGCAGTTACAGCTATCGACCGGCGCCGTCGTGACCACACCATCCATTCCTTTGCACCTGCTCCACGAAGATGAGTTCGAGCAGTGGCGCACGGCTCAGGACGAGCCGGTGCGCAACTGGGCCGCGACTCACGGCTTCAAAGCGGAACGAAACAAACTACTGTTGCTGCCGGGCCCGCAAGGGCGGCCAATCGCCGTAATCGTCGGCGCGGGCAAGTACAATCCCCGCGAAGAACCGAGCTACTGGCTCGGCGCGGGCCTCGCCGACCGGCTGCCCGATGGTCAATACCACCTCGCGAGCTCATTGCCAGCCCGCGCGGCCACTCAGTTCGCGGCCGGTTGGGCCTACGGACAATATCGTTTCGAGCGCTACAAGCGCGGCGGTCCGCAACGCTCGGTGCAGTTACGACTGCCCGAAGGCGCGGACGCCACGGAGGTGGAAAGATTCAAAGCCGCGAGCTCGCTGGCGCGCGATCTCATCAACACTCCCGCCAACGACATGTCGCCCGAGGTGCTGGCGCAGGCGGCAGTGGAAGTCGCGCGACGCTACGGAGCGCGTCATCGCGTCATCATCGGCGACGACCTGTTGAAGGAACGTTTGCCCGCCGTGCACGCGGTGGGCCGTGCGGCCGCAGTCGCGCCGCGGCTCGTCGATATCGAATGGGGCGATGCCTCCAAACCCAAAGTCACGTTGGTGGGGAAAGGCGTTTGTTTCGATACCGGCGGCCTCGACATCAAGCCCGGTGCCTCGATGCTGCTGATGAAAAAAGACATGGGCGGCGCGGCGGTGGCGTTGGCGCTGGCCCAGACCATCATGGATGCGAAGCTCCCCGTG
>Ga0065721_10001643_pt1 | contig 23999 bp, 17 predicted proteins | sample Mesricmetagenome_FD_59108 | JGI IMG/M metagenome (GOLD analysis project Ga0065721, IMG submission 59108) | Mesophilic microbial community from rice straw/compost enrichment Sample: eDNA_1 v2 (version 2) | ecosystem: Engineered > Solid waste > Grass > Composting > Bioreactor | place: USA: Davis...
GATCCGCGTCCTCGGCGAACGCGAACCGCACAACCGCGTCGAAGCCCTCGCCGCCACCCTCTTCGGCCTCGTTTACGTCGCCTTCATGCTGCACTACCTCGTGCGCATCGTCACCCCGCTCCCGGGCGACGCCATCGGCGCCACCGGCCGCCTGCTTCTCTTCGTCTGGCTCGTCGCCGTATCCAAATTCTGCGACGTCGGCGCGCTTCTCACCGGCCTCGCCTTCGGCAAACACAAGATGTCGCCGGTCATCTCACCGAAGAAAACCTGGGAAGGCGCCGTCGGCGGCGTCCTCGTTTCCATGGGCATCGGCGCCCTCGTCGCCTGGCTCGCCCGCGACTACTTCCCCGCGCACATGACGCCCCTCGTCGCCGCGCTCATCGCCGCCCCGATCGCCGTCGTCGCCATCGTTTCCGACCTTATCGAATCCGTCATCAAACGCCGCGCCGCGATCAAAGACTCCGGCGGCATCATCCCCGGCATCGGCGGCATGTTCGACGTCAGCGACAGCCTCATCCTCACCGCTCCGTTAGGCTACTTCCTCTTCGGCCTGGCCTAAAAAAATCGTTCTCGTTCTCCTTCTCGTTCTTCGTTCTCTCTCCTCCCCCAACCGAGAAAGAAAGAGAAAGAGAACGATTACGAGAACGACGATTCCAGATTCCGCCCCCAAACGCCTCGTCCTCCTCGGCGCCACCGGCTCCATCGGCGAAAACACGCTCCGCGTCGTCGCCGCCCACCGCGACAAACTTCAACTCGTCGGCATCGCCGCCCGCCAAAACCACCAGCGACTCGCGCAAATCGCCCGCGACTTCCAAGTCCCTCACGTCGCCGTCTTTGACGATCGCGCCTACGCCGCCGCGAAATCCCCTTCCAACTCCGGCGCGTTCCCTCCCGGCACGAAACTCCACGGCGGCCTCTCCGGCCTCGTCGAACTCGCGACGCTCCCCGAGGCCGACATCGTCCTCGTCGCGGTCGTCGGCACCACCGGCCTCGAACCCGCGCTCGCCGCGATCGCCGCCGGCAAACACCTCGCGCTCGCTTCCAAGGAAATCCTCGTCCTCGCCGGCCAGTTCGTCATGGCCGCCGCGCGCCAGCACCACGTCAAACTCCTCCCCGTCGACTCCGAGCACAACGCCGTCTTCCAGTGCCTCGAGGGCCACCCGCAGGCCGGCGTCCGCCGCATCGTCCTCACCGCCTCCGGCGGCGCTTTCCGCGATTGGCCGCAGGAACGCCTCGCGCACGTCACGCCCGCCGACGCCCTCAAGCACCCCAACTGGTCGATGGGCCCGAAAATCACCGTCGACTCCGCCACGCTCGCCAACAAAGGCCTCGAACTCATCGAAGCCCAGTGGCTCTTCAATCTCCGCGCCGAGCAGTGCACCGCGGTCCTCCACCCGCAAAGCATCGTCCATTGCCTCGTCGAGTTCACCGACGGCGCCATGCTCGCCCAGCTCTGCCCGCCGTCGATGACGTTTCCCATCCAGCACGCGCTGCTCCACCCGCATCGCGCGCCCGGCGTCGAATCCACTCTCGATTTCACCAAGCTCCTCGGCCTCGAATTCCGCCCCGTCGACGAGTTTCGTTTTCCCTGCCTCCGCCTCGCCCGCCAAACGATGTCCGCCGGCGGCATCGCACCCGCCATCTTCAACGCGTCCAACGAGATCGCCGTCGCCGCCTTCCTCGACTCCCGCATCCCGTTCCTTGCGATTCCGCGCGTCATCGAACACACTCTCGGTCAGATCGATAACTTCACACCCGACTCGCTTCCCGCCGTTCTCGATGCCGACGCCCATGCGCGCCGCGTCGCCACCGCCGCGCTGAAGCACCTTTCCTGACAATGTCCGAACTCCTCACGTCGCTCGCGTCCAACGCCTGGGCTTTCTTCCTCGTCGTTCTCTTCTTCGGCGGCTCCATCTTCGTCCACGAGCTCGGCCACTTCCTCGCCGCCCGCCGCCGCGGCGTTCACGTCGAGCGCTTCTCCATCGGCTTCGGTCCGCCGATCGTTTCTTGGCACGGTAAGGACGGCGTCGAATACCGTCTCGCGTGGATTCCTTTCGGCGGCTACGTGCTCCTCCCGCAGCTCGCCGACCTGGGCGCCATCGAGGGCGAAAGCAAAACTGACGTCTCCAAACTCCCGCCGATCAGCTACGCCACGCGCATGCTGGTCTTCGTCGCCGGCGCCGCCTTCAACATCCTTTTCGCTCTCCTTCTTGCCACCATCGTCTGGCTCGTCGGACAACCCACGTTCTCCGCCCTCGCCACCACGCAGATCGGCACCGTCTCCGCGACGGTCACCCTCGCCGACGGCAAAACCGTCCCGAATCCCGCCGCCGAAGCCGGCCTTCAGGCCGGCGACACCGTCAAGTCCATCGACGGCGTCGCGGTCAAAAATTTCGAAGACATCATCAACGCCGTCCTCCTCGGCACCCGCCGCACCGCCGACGGCCGCCGCGTCTCCGAATTTGTGATACAGCGCGACAACCGCGAAACAAACCGTCGCCGTTTACCCGCTTCTCCTCGGCGACGACCAGATTCGCGTCGCCGGCGTCGAACCCGCCGACGATCTCACCGCCGACGAGGTCCTCCCCGGCTCCCCCGCCGAAGCCGCCGGCGTCCTTCCCGGCGACCGCATCCTCGCGATCGACGGGCAGCCCATCTTCCAACGCGTCGCCGTCAGCGAACACCTCTCCAAAAACTCCGACCGCCCCACACAGTTCCTTTTCCAACGCGGCCACGAACAGGTCAGGATCGCCATCCAGCCGCGTGCCGAAACCGACGAACGCACCGGCAAACCCGTCGCTCGCATCGGCCTCCGCTATCGCGAGCCCATCATGGTCATCCATCCGACCCCATGGTCCCAAATCAGCGCGAATGTCCGCATGACGTTCCGCACCTTAGGCGCGCTCATCAGCCCCACGTCCGATGTCGGTCTCTCCAAACTCAGCGGTCCCATCGGCATCGGCCGCGTCCTCCACCAACAAGCGCAATGGGATATTCGCCGCGTCCTCTGGTTCACGATCCTCGTCAACGTTAACCTCGCCATCTTCAACCTCCTCCCGATCCCCGTCCTCGACGGGGGCCAGATGTTGTTCGCCACGATCAACCGCCTCCGCCGCCGCGCGCTCCCGCCCAACATCATCATGGCCACGCAGAGCGCCTTCTTCGTCATCCTCTTCTCGCTCATCATTTACGTGAGCTTCTTCGACGTCCGCCGCTGGGCCCGCGACATCGAAGCCGACCGGACCGAGCAAAAATAAAACCCGCGGGAGCGGCTCACGCCGCGACTCCGGCCACGCTTGCCGCCCCTCGCCGCACGCCCTACCGTGCGGCTCTNTATTTTCAGCCGNTCAGCATCTCAGCCNTTCCGCGTTTTCCACATGTCCTACTGCGCCTCCCGTTTCCACACCGTCCGTCGTCCGACCCTCGAAGTGAAGGTCGGCTCCGTCGGCGTCGGTGGCGACAACCCCATCCGCCTTCAGTCGATGACGACGAGCGACACGCAGGACATCGCCGCCACNGTCAAACAATCCATCGCNCTCGCCGAGGTCGGTTGCGAAATCGTCCGCATCACCGCNCCCAACGTCGCCGCCGCCCAAGCCCTCCGCGAGATCCGCGCCCGGTTCACCGCCGCCGGCTTCGGTCACATCCCGCTCGTCGCCGACATCCATTTCCTTCCGTCCGCCGCGATGGAAGCCGTCGAGCACGTCGAAAAGATCCGCGTCAACCCGGGCAACTACGCCGACAAAAAGAAATTCGCCGTCCGCGAGTATTCAGATTCCGACTACGACCGCGAACTCCAGCGCCTCTACGAAGCCTTCTCCCCGCTCGTGCTCCGCGCCAAGGAGCTCGGCCGCGCTCTCCGCATCGGCACCAATCACGGCTCGCTCAGCGATCGCATCATGAACCGCTACGGCGACACGCCTCTCGGCATGGTCGAGAGTGCGCTCGAGTTCCTCCGCATCGCCGAATCGCATTCCTTCAAGCAGATCATCCTCTCGATGAAGGCCTCGAATCCGAAGGTGATGATCCAGGCCTACCGCCTCCTCGTGGAGCGCATGCAGCAGGAAAACATGCACTACCCGCTGCACCTCGGCGTCACTGAAGCCGGCGACGGCGAAGACGGCCGCATCAAATCCGCCATCGGCATCGGCTCCCTTCTCCTCGACGGCCTCGGCGACACCATCCGCGTCTCCCTCACCGAGGACAGCGTCTACGAAATCCCCGTCGCCCGCGCCCTCGCCGAAAAAGCGATGAGCCTTTGGCAACCCGCCCGCCCCGAACTCTCGACTCTCAACTCTCAACCCTCAACTCCCGCCACCGACTCCCTCGACCCTTTCCACTTCACCCGCCGCGAAACCACCCCCGTCGCGCTCGCGCCGTCGCTTCTCACCGGCCCCGACCACCCCCCGCGCGTCCTCGCCCGCCTCGCGTCCGTCTCCGCCCTCTCAAATCTCAAATCTCAAATTTCAAATCCCCTCCCCGACACGCCCACCGAAGGCATCATCGTCCCTGTCTTCGGCCTCCCCGACCTCGCCGAACTCGTCGATCACCTCAACGCACTCCCCGCCGGCACCTCCTTCATCGCCGTCGAAGCCGATCCTTCGATCGAGACGCTTCAGCTCCGTCCGGTTCTCCTCATGAGCCAGGTGCCGCTCATGCTGATTCGCCGCTTCACCGCCGGCGAAGACGAAGCCCTCCGCACCCTCGCCACGCGGACCCGCGAGCACCACCACACCCTCGCGATCGCCACCACCCCTGAAGACCTCACCGCCCTCGCCCCCACCCTCCAGTCCCTCGGTGACGCCCACCTCGTCTTCACGCTCAACTCCGACTCTCTCAACCCTCAACCCTCAACTCTCAACTCCTCCGCCGCCCACGCCGTCGGCCGCTACCGCTCCCTAGCCGAATCCCTTCGCACCCTCGGCTCCCGCGCCCCGCTCTGGATTCGCAACACCGCCGCCACCGCCATCCGCGGCGACAACACCTTCCTCTCGAAACTTCTCGAGGCGAGTGTCCTCACCGGCGCGCTCCTTTGCGACGGCCTCGGCGACCTCGTCAGCATCGAAACCGAAGCCGATCCCGTCCGCGCCACCAAGCTCGCCTACAACGTCCTCCAAGGCGCCGGCGCCCGCATCTCCAAAACCGAATTCGTCGCCTGCCCCTCCTGCGGCCGCACACTCTTCGATCTGCAATCGACCACCCAGCGCATCCGCGCCCAAACCGGCCACCTCAAGGGCGTGAAACTCGCCATCATGGGCTGCATCGTAAACGGCCCCGGCGAAATGGCCGACGCCGACTTCGGCTACGTCGGCGGCGCCCCCGGCAAGATCAACCTTTACGTCGGCAAACAGTGCGTCCAATACAACATCCCCCAAGCCGAAGCCGACGCCCGCCTCATCGCCCTCATCAAAGAGCACGGCAAGTGGGTCGACCCCGCCCCCGCCCCGACCGCGTAGGTCGCCCGCGAGCGGCGACAAAAGCTCCAAGCTCCAGAGCCCCCAAAAAATACCCAACTCCCAGCCCCTCGCTCATCGGCCTGGTCATTGAAATTTGAACCTTCCCTGGAGCTTGGATCTTGGTCCTTGGATCTCCCCGTCGCGCTCCACGCGACGGGCTGTATCCAAATTTCCATTCTCCCGTCACCGCTTCGTCACGCATTGTCGCCCGCCAACCGGCTTCCCAAGCCGTCCCGCCGTTCGCGTAGTTTCATTCCGACTACCGCAGTTTCCCCCACCCCCGCCACGCGCTAATTTCCCCCGGACGAGGCAACACAAAAGTGGCGAAAAGTTATGCCCCAAACCGTTGTGAACAACTTGGGAGAAAGATGGCCTTGAAATGACTTTTCGCTTCTCAGTTACTCCGCGCCCGGTCAGTTTTTCCATGCGGTCCGGCTGTTCTTTTTAGCCCCCCGATAACACGCCTTCTACCCCGGCGGAAATCCAGGTTCACCCTCTGGCCATCAATATGTTACATCATCCTTGTTCCTGTCTCTTCTCTCCGATGGTCCGACTCCCCATTTCCCAGCCGCCGCTCTTCGAAGGACGTTGATTCGGGCGCTGAATTCAGTCGCTCCCCGCCCTCTGTGAATAATTCCGTCCTTTCGCCTGCTCATGCCCTCTCTGTCCCTGTCTCCCAGCCTGTGGGAAACCGTCAAATGCGACTTCAAGGAGCTCTTCCCTGAGGACGTATTCCAGATGTGGTTCGAGCCCATGGTGTGCCTCGAATCCACCGAAGATTCGATCTCCCTGGGCGTCCCCAACGACTTCGCGGCGATCTGGATTCACGATAACTACCTCGACCTGATCACCCAACGCCTGCGCCTCAGCGCCGGCCGCATGGTCAACGTCACCCTCAAGAAAACCGACGCCGCACGCCCCACCCCGCCGCACTCCGCCCCCCGCGCCCCCGCCGTCGACCCCGTCCACCGCGCGCGCACCCAGGTCCGCCGCACCCGCTACGACGACCGCGGCCCCAACAACGCCTCCCTCAACGCCCGCAACACCTTCGAAACCTTCGTCGTCGGCTCCAACAACCAGATGGCCCACGCCGCCGCCCTCGCCGTCGCGCAGGCGCCCGCCCAAGCCTACAACCCCCTCTTCATCTACGGCGACACCGGCCTCGGCAAAACCCACCTGATGCACGCCATCGGGCACGCCATTCTCCGCAACAACCCCGACGCCCGCGTCGCCTACCTCTCCACCGAAAAATTCACCAACGAGTTCATCCAGGCCCTCCAGGAAAACTCGCTCACCAAATTCCGCCAGCGCTACCGCCACGTCGACGTCCTCCTCATCGACGACATCCAGTTCCTCGCCGGCAAGGAGCGCATTCAGGAAGAATTCTTCCACACCTTCAACGACCTCTTCGAATCCGGTAAACAGGTCGTCCTCTCCTCCGACCGCCGCGCCTCGGAAATCCAAAAACTCGAATCGCGCCTCGTCTCCCGCTTCGAATGGGGCCTCCCCGCCGACATCCAGGCGCCCGATTTCGAAACCCGCCTCGCCATCCTCCGCAGCAAGGCCCAAAGCCTCAAATTCGACATCCCCCCGGCCGTTCTGACGTTCATCGCCCAGAACATCTCCAAAAACATCCGCCGGCTCGAAGGCGCCCTCATCAAGGTCGCCTCCTACTCCGCCCTCACCAACAAACCCCTCGATCTCCCCACCGCCGAAATGCTCCTCCAGGACGTCCTCATGGAGCAGGCGCAAAACATCCTCACGATCGAGACGATCCAGAAACGCGTGGCCGATCACTTTCAGATCCGTCACAGCGACATGACCTCCAAGCGTCGCCCCAACAACATCGCCATCCCCCGCCAGATCGCGATGTATCTCGCGCGCACGCTCACCAAGCACTCGCTCCAGGAAATCGGCGACGCCTTCGGCGGCCGCGACCACGGCACCGTCATCCACGCCTGCAAAGCCGTCGACAACATGATGGAGCAGGACTCGACCACCCGCAGCAGCGTCGAATTCCTCAAAGCCCAGCTTTCCAAGTGACCGCGCCTGACCGCGCACACCAAGCCAGAAGGGCGGGTCTCCGACCCGCCCTTTTTCTTTCACCCCATCCCTCCCCTCAGGGCCGGCCGCCCGCCGACGCTTCTCCGCGCCCACGCACCGCTGGCATTTCCCCATTCTTGCTCTAGACTCTGAGCCCTCAGCTCTTACCCACTCTCATCTCTCAACTCTCATCTCTCAACTCTCCGATCTCCCCCCAATGACCCTCACGCCCGAACAGCAACAAGCCGTCTCCAGCTGGGTCGCCGCCGGCGACAATCTTTCGACGATCCAGAAAAAACTCGCCGACGAGTTCAAACTCTCCCTCACCTACCGCGACGTCCGCTTCCTCGTCGACGACCTCGATCTCTCCCTCAAAGACCCCGCGCCCAAAGTCGACACCTCCGACGTCACCAAAACCCCCGCCCCCGCCGCCGAGAAAAAAGGCTTCTTCGACAAAGCCAAAGAAAAGCTCGGCCTCGGCAAAGACGAACCCTCGCCGTCCGAAAATCCCGACGACCCCGCCTACGCCGAGGAATCCTTCGACGACGAAGAAGCCCTCCCGCCCGCCGGCGCCGGCAATGTCTCCGTTTCCGTCGACCAAGTCACCCTCATCCCCGGCGCCGTCGCGTCCGGAACCGTCACCTTCAGCGACGGCGTCACCGGCAAGTGGATCATCGACCAATACGGCCGCCCCGGTTTCACCGAAATCAGCCAGCCCAACTACCGCCCCACCTCCGCCGACGCGCAGTCCTTCATGCAGGAACTCTCCCGCGCCCTCCAACAACGCGGCTACTGACCCTTCCTCGCCCTTCGCGCCTCGCCTCGCTCACGCGCACGCTCACTCGCGCGCGTTTCCCAACTTCCGCGCTACCGCCGCCGCTCCACCGCCGTCACCTGGCCGCCTTCGAAAATCACGCGCATCGACTCGTCATCGCGCCACATATTGTCGCCCACGGTCACGCCGCCTCCGACCCCCGTGTTCCCGCGCATGCTCCCGACGCCGAGCCCGATCGAAAACTTCGGCCCCTTGTCCGCGTAAAGCCACACCTCTCCCTGCCCCTGCGCCGTCGTGCGCGTCACCTTCCGCGCCGGCTCGCCCAAGGCCACCAGCACCATTTCCGGCGAAAACCCCACGTCCACCTGCCCGTCCCGCACCTTCTGCTGCACCTCCGCCGGCCACGAATTGAACGCCGCCTCGTGCTGCTTCACCCGCGAATCGACCGTTGAGCAGCCCGCCAAAGCCGCCGCACCCAGCACCACCGCGATCTTCAAGAAATTAGTGTTCATTCGTGTGCATTCGTGGTTTCCACTGCCAGTTTCACCATCGACACCGTTCAACCCTCCAGGTTCATCCCCCCTCAGGCCCTTCGCATGAAGAAATTCACCATCGCCATCGGCTCCGACCACGCCGGCTTCGCCTACAAGGAAGCCATCAAGACCATGCTCCTGCAGGAAGGGCACACCGTCCGCGATTTCGGCACGCACAGCGACGCCGCCTGCGACTACCCTGATTTCATCCGCCCCGTCGCCGAAGCCGTCGCGCGCGGCGAATTCGAGCGCGGCATCGTCCTCGGCGGCTCGGGCAACGGCGAAGCGATCGTCGCCAACCGCGTCCGCGGCATCCGCTGCGGCCTGTGTTGGAACGAACAAGTCGCGATCTGGAACCGTTCGCACAACGACGGCAACTGCCTCTCCCTCGGCCAGCGCACGGTGACCGAAGCCGAAGCGCTGCACATCGTGAAGGTCTGGCTCGCCACCGAATTCGAAGGCGGCCGCCACGCCGCCCGCATCGCGAAGATCGACCGCTAAGCCCCACCGTCAGGTATCCAACGGAGCCGCGCTCTTTCGAGCGCGGAGATCATTTTATCGTATGACTGTTTCACTTTTTCCGTGCCGCTTCAACGGAGCCGCGCTCTTTCGAGCGCGGAGATGGCGCGAGAATCGATTTTACCGCCGTGCATTTCTTGGCTTCAACGGAGCCGCGCTCTTTCGAGCGCGGAGATCGAGTTGAAGGAAGGCGCGATCCTCGTCGTCGATAAGCTTCAACGGAGCCGCGCTCTTTCGAGCGCGGAGATAGTCCGCGATTCGCGCCGATCTCCATCACGCCGGGAACGCTTCAACGGAGCCGCGCTCTTTCGAGCGCGGAGATAGCTGGTCGGCGTATTTGTCGGCGAGGGTCTGGATCAGCTTCAACGGAGCCGCGCTCTTTCGAGCGCGGAGATCGTCCGCCTCTCCAAAGGGCTCTTCGCTCTTCCGCCGCTTCAACGGAGCCGCGCTCTTTCGAGCGCGGAGATATACGGGTCGCCCGGATCGGTGGCGAACTGCACGTGGCTTCAACGGAGCCGCGCTCTTTCGAGCGCGGAGATTGGTTGGCCAGCGCATTGTAAATCGCCATGCCTTCGCTTCAACGGAGCCGCGCTCTTTCGAGCGCGGAGATAAAGACAAATCACAGTATCCCGTCGACTGGTGGCAGGCTTCAACGGAGCCGCGCTCTTTCGAGCGCGGAGATGTGCGAAGAGGCAGGCATCACGCGGGCGGATTTTTCGCTTCAACGGAGCCGCGCTCTTTCGAGCGCGGAGATCTTCACGACCGTGGCGCTCTGATTTTTTCCAACCCGGCTTCAACGGAGCCGCGCTCTTTCGAGCGCGGAGATGAATCCCGAACTGAAGATGTTCGAGTTCACGATCCTGCTTCAACGGAGCCGCGCTCTTTCGAGCGCGGAGATCGTTCTCGTTCGCGTGTGGGCGCGGGCCGGTGTATTCGCTTCAACGGAGCCGCGCTCTTTCGAGCGCGGAGATAGAACTCCCCGCTGCTCCCGCCGCAGCTCGACGCCAGGCTTCAACGGAGCCGCGCTCTTTCGAGCGCGGAGATGAGGCTGTAGCGGCGAAGGTAGGTCATGGCAGACCCGCTTCAACGGAGCCGCGCTCTTTCGAGCGCGGAGATAGGCCCTATTGTCGCGGGGATGGGGCAGGCCGACGCGCTTCAACGGAGCCGCGCTCTTTCGAGCGCGGAGATGTTATCTGGCGGTGGCGCTCCTGTCCCAAGCCGTTCACGCTTCAACGGAGCCGCGCTCTTTCGAGCGCGGAGATAAAAGGACGCCGAGCGCCTTTATCAAAAGCGGCTCGCTTCAACGGAGCCGCGCTCTTTCGAGCGCGGAGATAGTTCCAGGCGCGCTCCGCGTTGATTGCCAGCTTGTCGCTTCAACGGAGCCGCGCTCTTTCGAGCGCGGAGATTCTGAAAACTGGGATTTGGTTCCCGGTTGGTTCCCAGCTTCAACGGAGCCGCGCTCTTTCGAGCGCGGAGATTCGGCCAAAGACCTAAAGGCCATCGCTGCCGCTACGCCGCTTCAACGGAGCCGCGCTCTTTCGAGCGCGGAGATGCCCACGCAGCACTGGCATGTGTTTCGCCATTTCCCGCTTCAACGGAGCCGCGCTCTTTCGAGCGCGGAGATCTCCGCCCGGCGCCCCCACCACGCGCACCCATACCAGCTTCAACGGAGCCGCGCTCTTTCGAGCGCGGAGATAAGCGAACCGACGTGGTTCACTTCCCCGTTTGTAAACCGCTTCAACGGAGCCGCGCTCTTTCGAGCGCGGAGATTGATGGATTGGGTTGAGCGTCTGATGGACGCCATCGCTTCAACGGAGCCGCGCTCTTTCGAGCGCGGAGATTCATTCACGCGCGCAGCGGCGATCGCTGGCCCGCTAGCGCTTCAACGGAGCCGCGCTCTTTCGAGCGCGGAGATGATTTCCGAATCCCGATCTCCTTCGTCCGCTCCGTCGCTTCAACGGAGCCGCGCTCTTTCGAGCGCGGAGATCGAACGCCAGGCGAGGAACGCGTTGCCTTCCGCGCTGCTTCAACGGAGCCGCGCTCTTTCGAGCGCGGAGATGCCGCGTTCAGTGCATCCGCAAGGCGGTTGAGTCGCTGCTTCAACGGAGCCGCGCTCTTTCGAGCGCGGAGATGGTGGCGCGTTTTTACAATTGCGGTAGCCGGCTACCGGCTTCAACGGAGCCGCGCTCTTTCGAGCGCGGAGATGTGGGGCAAAACCACACTTAGAAATTTTGAACCTTTTGCTTCAACGGAGCCGCGCTCTTTCGAGCGCGGAGATAACATCTCCATCAATGCATCCGATCGCTCGCTCTCGCTTCAACGGAGCCGCGCTCTTTCGAGCGCGGAGATAGTCGGAGAGCGTGAGCGCCGAGCCGTTGCCGAAGATGCTTCAACGGAGCCGCGCTCTTTCGAGCGCGGAGATGTGCGCGCGCCGGATGCGGTGATCACGCTGACCTCGCAGCTTCAACGGAGCCGCGCTCTTTCGAGCGCGGAGATTATCGGGGCGGCCTTCGGGGGTGAGGATGGTTTCGTGCTTCAACGGAGCCGCGCTCTTTCGAGCGCGGAGATCGGCCACCTTTACCTTGCGCGCGATCTCGTCGGCCTGCTTCAACGGAGCCGCGCTCTTTCGAGCGCGGAGATGTCGCAGACAAACTCCGCTACACGGCATCGCGTCTCGCTTCAACGGAGCCGCGCTCTTTCGAGCGCGGAGATCTCACGCGAGAGCGTCTTCTCACGCGTTGGAAAACGCTTCAACGGAGCCGCGCTCTTTCGAGCGCGGAGATCCGCAACCTCCCTCTCATCGTGCCGCCCGTCCCTCAGCTTCAACGGAGCCGCGCTCTTTCGAGCGCGGAGATAGCACGACCGCCGCCGTGCCCTACACGTCGGTCATCGAGCTTCAACGGAGCCGCGCTCTTTCGAGCGCGGAGATCCTGCCAAATCGACCCGATGCACAATTTTTGAGAACGCTTCAACGGAGCCGCGCTCTTTCGAGCGCGGAGATATGGCTGCGCTCGGCGCCAGGATCCTCGAGGAGCAGCTTCAACGGAGCCGCGCTCTTTCGAGCGCGGAGATAGGTATCCCACGCCCGCGGCCGCGATCGCGCCCTTGCTTCAACGGAGCCGCGCTCTTTCGAGCGCGGAGATACTGCGGCAAATCGACCGCCGCTGAAGCGTTGGTCAGCTTCAACGGAGCCGCGCTCTTTCGAGCGCGGAGATGGTGTGGAGTTCGTTCGGCTCCGGCGGAGGGTCCTTGCTTCAACGGAGCCGCGCTCTTTCGAGCGCGGAGATGTGGCGAAGATGGCGACGGACGCCGTGGTGGGAATTTTTGCTTCAACGGAGCCGCGCTCTTTCGAGCGCGGAGATTGCGCCGCACGGGGAGGAGCGCCGCGTGATGGCCGCGCTTCAACGGAGCCGCGCTCTTTCGAGCGCGGAGATACCGCGGGGGCGTGGGCCGCCTTTTTCCTCGCGCTGCTTCAACGGAGCCGCGCTCTTTCGAGCGCGGAGATAAGAGGGGCCACCACGAGGAATCGAACGCGGTCCAAGCTTCAACGGAGCCGCGCTCTTTCGAGCGCGGAGATGCCTGCGAAGCGCACTGGAGGAAATCGCGGGATACGCTTCAACGGAGCCGCGCTCTTTCGAGCGCGGAGATGCCGGGGGCGGGCGCTCAACCACCACGAATCCCTTCAAGCTTCAACGGAGCCGCGCTCTTTCGAGCGCGGAGATCGATGGGGCTTTCGGTCGAAGAGACGAGCGGCGCACTGCTTCAACGGAGCCGCGCTCTTTCGAGCGCGGAGATCACTGAGAGGAACCCAACATGCCTGACGCACAAACGCTTCAACGGAGCCGCGCTCTTTCGAGCGCGGAGATGCGCGAGATCGGTTTTGCCGACGCCCGGCACACCGTAGCTTCAACGGAGCCGCGCTCTTTCGAGCGCGGAGATGTCGCTTCGGTCAGGAAGTCCAATTCGCCAGGCGCAGCTTCAACGGAGCCGCGCTCTTTCGAGCGCGGAGATGGTAAAAGGCCAGCGGGACTCGGGACGAGTGTTGGTGCTTCAACGGAGCCGCGCTCTTTCGAGCGCGGAGATTCGGACGCCTCTTTGCGTAATAGCGCGCAGAACGCCGCTTCAACGGAGCCGCGCTCTTTCGAGCGCGGAGATAGAGTGTCGAAGCGAGCGGCAAGACTCCCGTGCTGGCTTCAACGGAGCCGCGCTCTTTCGAGCGCGGAGATAGTATTCCGATTCCAGCTTCCAACCTGTCTTGCGGATGCTTCAACGGAGCCGCGCTCTTTCGAGCGCGGAGATGACGGCTTCGTGGGCGTGGGATGTGAGCTTCGCGCAGCTTCAACGGAGCCGCGCTCTTTCGAGCGCGGAGATGCGCCGTGAGGAGTTGCGGCTCCATCGAGGCGCCGAAGCTTCAACGGAGCCGCGCTCTTTCGAGCGCGGAGATCGCGTTGGAGCAGTCGTCCGGCGCCGCATGGATCGCAGCTTCAACGGAGCCGCGCTCTTTCGAGCGCGGAGATGGCGGCGCGAAAAGGTGGGCGATATAGGTTCGATTCGCTTCAACGGAGCCGCGCTCTTTCGAGCGCGGAGATACCACCACCATTTGGCGCGACGGCGAAGTCATCCGCGCTTCAACGGAGCCGCGCTCTTTCGAGCGCGGAGATATACCCATGCGCCGCGGCCCATGCGCTCAATTCCCCGCTTCAACGGAGCCGCGCTCTTTCGAGCGCGGAGATCCGTGTTGGGAGAGCGTCAAAGCACCCGACGTGCTGAGGCTTCAACGGAGCCGCGCTCTTTCGAGCGCGGAGATGGCCTGCGCGCGCACCATCAGCGCCTGCAGTGTCTCGCTTCAACGGAGCCGCGCTCTTTCGAGCGCGGAGATCATCTCCAAGCTGCGCCACCACCGCAGCCACCGACAGGCTTCAACGGAGCCGCGCTCTTTCGAGCGCGGAGATATGCTACCGATCCCGGAAGGGGGCACAGGCTCGCCCGGCTTCAACGGAGCCGCGCTCTTTCGAGCGCGGAGATATCCGCCGCACGCCGCATATAACCATAGATCAAACACGGCTTCAACGGAGCCGCGCTCTTTCGAGCGCGGAGATAGCGGTCGCGCCGCTCCAGCGCCAGCCTCCCGCTTGCTGCTTCAACGGAGCCGCGCTCTTTCGAGCGCGGAGATCAGTAACTCTTGCCTCGTTTCTCCGGTCCAAGGAATGCTTCAACGGAGCCGCGCTCTTTCGAGCGCGGAGATGCGTTGAGTTCTATCTCCACCGCACATGGCTACCGGCTTCAACGGAGCCGCGCTCTTTCGAGCGCGGAGATGCCGCGACAGATGGTCGAGTGGTGGCAACGCCACAAAGCTTCAACGGAGCCGCGCTCTTTCGAGCGCGGAGATAGCAAAAAGATGAACTCGCGCGCGCGAGGGAGGCTGAGCTTCAACGGAGCCGCGCTCTTTCGAGCGCGGAGATGCGCCTTCGTTGGCATGGATTGGCGCGCCGAGATGCTGCTTCAACGGAGCCGCGCTCTTTCGAGCGCGGAGATCGCGCGCGCTCTTCCAGGCGCAGGTCAACCAATTCTGGCTTCAACGGAGCCGCGCTCTTTCGAGCGCGGAGATAAATCCGGCGAACTCATCGCGATCGTCGCGCTTCGCGCTTCAACGGAGCCGCGCTCTTTCGAGCGCGGAGATTCGGTGAGCGTGGCGGACGACGGATCGGCGTTGAAGCTTCAACGGAGCCGCGCTCTTTCGAGCGCGGAGATAGAGGAGGAGAGCGAAGAGGGACCGGCCGAAGAGAAGGCTTCAACGGAGCCGCGCTCTTTCGAGCGCGGAGATTTGTAGAGCCACGGCTCGTCGCACACGACCCACTTGCTTCAACGGAGCCGCGCTCTTTCGAGCGCGGAGATGGGGGGCACAGGTCAGACGACAAAGCCGGTTTGGGTGCTTCAACGGAGCCGCGCTCTTTCGAGCGCGGAGATTGAGCGTGACGGCGTGACGATACACCTTCGGCAAATAGCTTCAACGGAGCCGCGCTCTTTCGAGCGCGGAGATGCGCGAGATCGAGGCGAGCGGCAAGACGCCCGTGCTCGCTTCAACGGAGCCGCGCTCTTTCGAGCGCGGAGATCGGGCCCCGCGCTCGGACGCTTGCAGTCTAAGGGCTTGCTTCAACGGAGCCGCGCTCTTTCGAGCGCGGAGATCGCGACCCCGACACATCGAACTCGCCCGACTTCGCAAGCTTCAACGGAGCCGCGCTCTTTCGAGCGCGGAGATTCGCCTTTCCGTCCGTCCGCGGCGTGCGCCGGTTTCCGCTTCAACGGAGCCGCGCTCTTTCGAGCGCGGAGATAGCATTCACCTGCGGAATCGACGCTGTGTAGACCGGCTTCAACGGAGCCGCGCTCTTTCGAGCGCGGAGATATCGTCGACCAACGCAAACACCTCCACCGGATCGGACGCTTCAACGGAGCCGCGCTCTTTCGAGCGCGGAGATATGTCGGATGCCATGAGGTAGCCATCGTCGGAATAGCTGCTTCAACGGAGCCGCGCTCTTTCGAGCGCGGAGATCTCGACGCTGGCGGTGGCTTTCTCATTCTCGTCGTCGCTTCAACGGAGCCGCGCTCTTTCGAGCGCGGAGATGTCCTCCCACGAATCGAGCTTCAAGCGTCCTTCGACGGCTTCAACGGAGCCGCGCTCTTTCGAGCGCGGAGATAAGGGCGAAAAGTGCGTGCTCAAGCTGCAAGGAATGGCTTCAACGGAGCCGCGCTCTTTCGAGCGCGGAGATAGCGAGGTGGCGTGCTTTGGAGACTACTCGGTAAGCTGGCTTCAACGGAGCCGCGCTCTTTCGAGCGCGGAGATGGGGTCTCGCTGCTCGTAACGGTCGAAATGTTATTGCTTCAACGGAGCCGCGCTCTTTCGAGCGCGGAGATCCCACATTGAACCGCATCAGTTCAATCCGGACTTTGTGCTTCAACGGAGCCGCGCTCTTTCGAGCGCGGAGATAGCACGAGAGGGATTTTTCGAAGACATGAACACCGGCTTCAACGGAGCCGCGCTCTTTCGAGCGCGGAGATACGGGGCGAAATGGCAGCGGCAGCAGCGTGCTATGCGCTTCAACGGAGCCGCGCTCTTTCGAGCGCGGAGATGCCCGGCTGATTGGCCGGGGGTTGGTCGATGTGTCGCTTCAACGGAGCCGCGCTCTTTCGAGCGCGGAGATAGTGCGCTGTAAAGCATACTGCGGGCTTGGGTGATCGCTTCAACGGAGCCGCGCTCTTTCGAGCGCGGAGATGGCGCGAATCCCGTCCGCATCGAAATGGAGGCGCAATGCTTCAACGGAGCCGCGCTCTTTCGAGCGCGGAGATCCGCCGAGCCGGACCGAATCCCCGGCCGGCGGGCAAGCTTCAACGGAGCCGCGCTCTTTCGAGCGCGGAGATCTGCGAACCGCTCGCTTCGAGCGCGGCCAAAGTCTCGGCTTCAACGGAGCCGCGCTCTTTCGAGCGCGGAGATGCCAGCGCCTGGCTGAAAGTGTTCTGACGCCCCGTGGCTTCAACGGAGCCGCGCTCTTTCGAGCGCGGAGATGCCAGCGCCTGGCTGAAAGTGTTCTGACGCCCCGTGGCTTCAACGGAGCCGCGCTCTTTCGAGCGCGGAGATTGGGTGATGTCCGTCGCGATCAAGAGGGGCGATTTGCTTCAACGGAGCCGCGCTCTTTCGAGCGCGGAGATGGGCCTCCTTGGGCAGCGCCATCAACTGCTTATGCGGCTTCAACGGAGCCGCGCTCTTTCGAGCGCGGAGATCCCGTATCGAGGTTGTAGATACCGGGCTCGGTGATGGGCTTCAACGGAGCCGCGCTCTTTCGAGCGCGGAGATAGGTAGTCGCGCGGATACACGTGAACCTTCGTCAATGCTTCAACGGAGCCGCGCTCTTTCGAGCGCGGAGATGCTTCTGTGCGCACTGCGGAAAGGCGGCGCCAGCCGCTTCAACGGAGCCGCGCTCTTTCGAGCGCGGAGATGACACGACACGATGATTTTTTATATCACGCAGAAAAGCTTCAACGGAGCCGCGCTCTTTCGAGCGCGGAGATGCGCAGATCAACGCCCACTACCGCAAACGCGTCGAGCTTCAACGGAGCCGCGCTCTTTCGAGCGCGGAGATTCGCCACCCCGCGACGCATCATCTCCGCCAGCTGAGCGCTTCAACGGAGCCGCGCTCTTTCGAGCGCGGAGATCCGTCGTATTCGTATCTTGAGCACACTTGGCTGCTTCAACGGAGCCGCGCTCTTTCGAGCGCGGAGATTAACAGTTGTTATATGTCGCAAGCCTTTTCTTCGCCTCGCTTCAACGGAGCCGCGCTCTTTCGAGCGCGGAGATCGAAGCCCCCCGTCGAGAAATTCAGAAACGCGAAATGCTTCAACGGAGCCGCGCTCTTTCGAGCGCGGAGATAGCAGGGCAAGCGTGCGATCGGCGTGGAACTGCGCGCTTCAACGGAGCCGCGCTCTTTCGAGCGCGGAGATGTGAGGTGTTCCGTTTTTAACCGTTAGAAATTCCTGCAGCTTCAACGGAGCCGCGCTCTTTCGAGCGCGGAGATGGCACAGAGAGTCGCTTTATGGAGGGGCGGCTGGGGCGGGCTTCAACGGAGCCGCGCTCTTTCGAGCGCGGAGATATGCATTCCTCGTTCTACCAAAGCCCCACCATCTCCGCTTCAACGGAGCCGCGCTCTTTCGAGCGCGGAGATGACTGGGGCTCCGCGCGAGCAATCGCCGCCATCGAGCTTCAACGGAGCCGCGCTCTTTCGAGCGCGGAGATGCTTCTACTTTGGCGAGCAGGTCAGGATGAATCGACGCTTCAACGGAGCCGCGCTCTTTCGAGCGCGGAGATGCATCCCGCTTGGAAAGCGTGGGCTTTATCCGATCGCTTCAACGGAGCCGCGCTCTTTCGAGCGCGGAGATCGCAAGACCAGGAGCCAAGGGAACATATGCGTCAAGGCTTCAACGGAGCCGCGCTCTTTCGAGCGCGGAGATATCCTCCGCGAGCTCAACGTGGAGCGCGGCCCCTTCGTGCTTCAACGGAGCCGCGCTCTTTCGAGCGCGGAGATAGGTGGATGACCTCATCGAGCGCGCTCAGCGGCTCTCGCTTCAACGGAGCCGCGCTCTTTCGAGCGCGGAGATGATTCCCGCGGTCGGGAAGTTCATCTTCACCTCACCGCTTCAACGGAGCCGCGCTCTTTCGAGCGCGGAGATAATCCCGGCGCGCTACACCGCGGCAAGGAGGGCGCCATGCTTCAACGGAGCCGCGCTCTTTCGAGCGCGGAGATGAGGTCGCTCGATGCGTAGGTGGAGTGCCAGCTGCTGGCTTCAACGGAGCCGCGCTCTTTCGAGCGCGGAGATCGCCGCGTCACCGCGCATTTCGACCCGTGGGAGGCGCTTCAACGGAGCCGCGCTCTTTCGAGCGCGGAGATGAGACGCTCAAAGCGAAGGCCAAGGCCGACGCCGACGCTTCAACGGAGCCGCGCTCTTTCGAGCGCGGAGATGCGATCGCCCGGACCGCAATCGCCATCGGCCACGCCGCTTCAACGGAGCCGCGCTCTTTCGAGCGCGGAGATCGACGCTGTTCGCGAAGCACAAAGACGCGGTCATCGCTTCAACGGAGCCGCGCTCTTTCGAGCGCGGAGATCCGAGAGCCTCCTGTGCCTTTTCGCGGACTTCCGCCGGCTTCAACGGAGCCGCGCTCTTTCGAGCGCGGAGATGCTGAGTTGGAGGCGCGGCTGTGAAACTCCGCACGCCGCTTCAACGGAGCCGCGCTCTTTCGAGCGCGGAGATCGCGTCTCCCGATCCGAACAAGCCTATCGCCGAGTTGCTTCAACGGAGCCGCGCTCTTTCGAGCGCGGAGATTCGTCAGCGAAGCGCTCGATTTCCTCGCCGAAGACGCTTCAACGGAGCCGCGCTCTTTCGAGCGCGGAGATTGAGGAGCACCCGTGGGGATCTCAAATGGCTGCGCTGCTTCAACGGAGCCGCGCTCTTTCGAGCGCGGAGATGCTGCTTTACATCCGACCGAATGCACCGCTGCGGGCACTGCTTCAACGGAGCCGCGCTCTTTCGAGCGCGGAGATATACGCCGCCCGCCCGCTCCCTTCACCCTGCTCCTAGCTTCAACGGAGCCGCGCTCTTTCGAGCGCGGAGATACCGCAATCTGGAAAAGGCAGGTGCGCTCATCGCTGCTGCTTCAACGGAGCCGCGCTCTTTCGAGCGCGGAGATGAAGTGCTCAACGAGGAGACGCTCACCAGTGGCGTCGCTTCAACGGAGCCGCGCTCTTTCGAGCGCGGAGATCCCACCACCATCGCGACGTCGTCACCGGCACGCTCGCTTCAACGGAGCCGCGCTCTTTCGAGCGCGGAGATCGCTATTTCTACACGCTTCTCGAAAAAGGCGCATTGCTTCAACGGAGCCGCGCTCTTTCGAGCGCGGAGATCCAGGCCGCCAACGAGATTGAGAGGCTGGCTTCAGCGCTTCAACGGAGCCGCGCTCTTTCGAGCGCGGAGATAACCTCCTCCATGGTGCGGCCGAAGCGGCCAACGATGCTTCAACGGAGCCGCGCTCTTTCGAGCGCGGAGATACCAGGTCGTTTGCGACGGTGACCGTAAGCCCATCCGGCTTCAACGGAGCCGCGCTCTTTCGAGCGCGGAGATGGAATGCATCTGATCCTTCACGCGCGCGATCTCCTGCTTCAACGGAGCCGCGCTCTTTCGAGCGCGGAGATTTCGCACGCGATGCCGCGCCGGCGAGGAGCAGCTTCGCTTCAACGGAGCCGCGCTCTTTCGAGCGCGGAGATTTGCGGTGCTGGCCGAGTTTGAGCGCGATCAGATCGCTTCAACGGAGCCGCGCTCTTTCGAGCGCGGAGATGGCACTCTCGCAAGTGCCGGCCAGAGCGGAGCCGCCAAAACAATCTGCGAGCGGCGGCCACTTCGCCTCAAGCCCTTGTTTTAGTCGCTCCCCTCTTTTCACCTAAGTTCCTTTCTGTCAGCGCGCGAGCGCCCCCCGCGTTCCCCGCAGGACCTGGCCGCTCGCGTGAATCGATCACAAAAAAAGGCTTTCTTCCGTTTCATCCCCGGCTTCTCCCGGTCCCGTCATCCGCCCTCCTTCACACCACATAACACGGCTGATCGAAATGATGATACGCCTGCCCCAACGCCGTGATCTGCCGGTCGCCACGGCTCTCCGCCGGCCCGAGCTCGATGAACAACACCTGGTCCTCCTCGTGATGAATCACCGCCTTGAGCTTTCCCTCGAGCTCCACCCGCTCCGTCGCGCTCAGGTCGCATTCAAAAACCGAATANTGCAGGTGATTGCCGTAGTCCTGACACACGCGAAACACCTTCCGCAGCCGNTTCGGGTCCGAAATGTCGTAGCTCACGATAAACGTGTGACGCATGGCTGGAAGTNCGCGAGACTGACGCGCTCCACGATTTTGTCACTTNCGAACATCCGCNCTTCGCCGCACTCCGCCCCNCGGCTCACCGCGTCATGAACGGCACGTATTGCTCGATCTCTCCCGTCAACGCCTTCGCGAGCAGCCGCGCCTGCAACTCCAGCGCCCGCCGATAACTCACCTGGTAATCGAATACCGGATGCACGATCGTCGCGTTCAACCGCTGCTCATACGCATTGAAAAAGCGTTTCCGCCCGTCCGCGCTCAAGTTCACCGCCTCGCCCGCCCGCACGAAATCCCGCGGCCCGATCACCCGCGTGTTGATCGCCGTCAACACCACCGATTCCGCGATCAACGGCCGAAACTCCTCCATCAAATCCAGCGCCAGCGCCGGCCGCCCAAACCGCGGCTGATGATAAAACCCCACATACGGATCGAAACCCACCGCGTGCGCCGCCACCGTGCAGTCGCGCGCCAGCAGACTGTATCCAAGCGACAACAACGCGTTCACCGCATCGCGCGGCGGCCGACGATTGCGTCGCGTGAAGTCGAACGTGAAAAACTGCTGCCCTTCCGCATCCGTTTTTCGTCTCCGCGGCGACGCCGCCGCCGATGCTGGCACGCGCTCCTCTCCCCCACCCGCGTCCGCCAGAAACGCCTCGTCGTCCGGCGACGCGTTTTCCCCGAGTTTTATCATTCCCGCGAAATTCTCGAAATACACCAACGCNGCCGCGCCTTCGATCCCGAGCAGCTCGCCGATCTCCCCGGCTTCCAACGCCGCCTGCGCCGCATGTTTCATCCGCGCCAGCGCCAGCCCGGGCGCGGAAATATGATTGCGCATGAGCAGCGTGCGTTGATTGCGAATTTTCCCATGCACGCACAGCCGCGCGATCTGCAACGACTCCTTGATATCCGCCGCCGCCCGGAACTGCGTGATCCGCGTGAACACGTTCTTCAAACTCTGCCCCCGCGTCAGCCCATAGAAGAACCCGCCACTCGAAAAATAGCTCACCGGAATGTCCTTCTCGCACAACGTCTGGAGCAACGCCGTCGAGATCGTTGCCGCGCCAAACACCGCCACATGGCTCAAATCGCTCATCCGCACCTCCGCCACCACCTCGCCCTTCTCCCGCACCTGCACGAGCTCCGACTTCTTCCCCACGCTCACGCCCGCCGTCGCGATATAGAGCGGACGCGTGTCGTCCCGCGCCGCAATCAACCGCCGCATCGGCCCCGGCCTTTTCACCGTGTCCGCCGCATACACCCCCTGCGGCTCATGCACGGCGCCAAACTCTCGATCGAATCCAAACGTCCCCTGCTGCGGAATTGTATCCTCATCATCAGGACGCACCGGCGCGTCCCGCAGCAAACGCGTTTCATCCGGCAGACAAATCGTCACGAGCGAGCACCGCACACATTTCGGGGAGTCGACGAGCGGCGGCGGAATCGGCCCCTCCATCGCACGCCGCGCCCCTGCGATCTGCGCATCGATCCACCGCTCCAACTCCGGCGTGATCGCCAACGCCACCCGCTGCTTCGTCGCTCGATAGTAGATGATACCCTCGTTGCAGGTGTAGCCGTTGTCGCGCAGGATCAAACATTGCAGCCCCAGCTGCATCCGATCCGCGTCCCAAATCTCCGGCCCATTGTCACCCTCGCGCGGCGCACCGATTTTGTAGTCCACCGGACACACCACGAGCGCCGAAAGCAGATCGTCCTCCCGCTCCCGCCGCACCTCCACGAGATCCATCTTCGCCGTCACGCCCAGACGATCCGACGACAACGAAACCGATCGCGAGTGAATCACCTCGGGCTCCGGCGGTTCCGCGGCCGGAACCTCAGATTTCAGATTTGATATTTGCGATCCTTCATTGCCCGCCTGCGCGGCCGCCGCAGGCAACTCGCCCTTCCCCGCATCGACCCGCTTATGCAACGCCGCGCCCCGCTTCGTATCAGCATTGTGCTGAAACACACCTTCGACGTGCTCGTAATAAAACAGCCGCGGACAATAAACGAACTCGTTCAACATCCGCACCGGCAGCGGCTCCGGCGGATCAGGGCTGGAGATAGAAGTCATGAACTGCTGGACCGCTGCGAGAGCATGCGAGCGGCAGTGACCGAGGCAAGAATGCGCGGACTCGAATAAGCTGCCGGAATCTTTTCCTGCTCGAGTAAAAGTTCGCGCGATTGCACGTGTGCGCGCAGTGCGAGCTCATCTGCGGTGAGCCCAGTTGCTCGATCTGTTGCAGAAGGTTTCGCTTTAACGACAAATTCCGTGAATTGCGCCAGTGTCGCGTGATCCATCATCACGCTCTCCACCCGCGGAAAGGTGCGACGGAGATGGGACAGGATCTCAAACCCGTGAACATCGATGTCGCCCCAATACACGATATCGCACCTCTTCAACCAAGGCACCGTTGCTAGCAGCGCCGCGGCATCACCTCCGCCCCATATGCCTACCGCCACACATTCGGGCAACGTGAGGAAGTTCATCTTGTTTTCCGCCACAACCACCACGACATCCCGCCACGGTAGCGCTTGAAATTGCGACAAGGGTATCGAGACGTCAGTTACAAGAAGCCCCAGATTGTATTGCAAAGCTCGATCGAGCACGCGCAGCCGAATCAATGACTCGTCGTAACGCAGACCGTAACGCGTTTCGAAATGATCGCTATCCGACACGATTGTCTCGGTGGGCAGGAGAAAATCGAACAAGCTACGAAAGATCGAACGCCGCTCTTCGATGAACTTCGTTCCGACCGCGATCGGCAGCTCGCGTAGGTAGCGTCCCGGCCGAGGGTGGTCGACAAAGTAGCGACACACCTTCAACACCTCGGGCCAAACCCGCTCGTATTCGACGACGCGCAGGACGTGCGAAGCGAGCCAGCCTTCAAGCTCAGGACATTGTTTGCGCGTGAGCTCGAGGTTGCCGCGAAAGCGAGAAACTTCGTCGCTCTTCCCTATCATCCGCAAAAAATCGCCTTCGTGTTGAAACCACACTCGCACCGGCAATCGCTGGCGTCCCCATCGGCGTGTGTTGATTTCTTCCCATTCGATTTCATAGCCGAGTTTCGCCTGGGCCAACGCGGTGATTTCTTCCTGTAACGTCGCCCACTCCGCAGTGGGATTTGGACGCCCAAAGCGAATTTCCTTCGGGAATGCGGATTGCCCCATGACAATCGCGCGCAGCACCGACGGGTATTGACGAAGTGCCTGGGCCTGAATGTCGGTGGGACTGAGCATGGGCACGAAGTTCAGCCGGCCTTCG
>Ga0065721_10050039_pt1 | contig 23999 bp, 33 predicted proteins | sample Mesricmetagenome_FD_59108 | JGI IMG/M metagenome (GOLD analysis project Ga0065721, IMG submission 59108) | Mesophilic microbial community from rice straw/compost enrichment Sample: eDNA_1 v2 (version 2) | ecosystem: Engineered > Solid waste > Grass > Composting > Bioreactor | place: USA: Davis...
CCCCGCGCTCACCGGCTCGCGTCGCGTCTCTTCCTGATCACGTCCCGCATCAGAGCCTCTGCCAAGGTTCCGATGCTCTGAATTCCCGTGTGCTTCCTGCCGGGGGCTCCTCCCTCCGGCCAACTGCGGCGCGTCTCGCTCTCAAGCTTGATGGCGCGCCGCTTCCTCATTCCAAGTCCTCCGCTCTGTCCTCGCTCAGTGGTTCCAAGCAAACCACAGGAGCGAAGACCGATGCAGGAAATGTCGCCCAATTCTCGGGAAGGTCTCCCAAGCGCTTCGAAGAGGCGAGTGATGACCGCTGCCGCTGAAACGCCGAAGAACATCATACGGGACATCATCGGCCCGCGCGCCTACGGCTTCAACGTCAAGCCGATGCTGGCGGACATTGCCGATAGAACCGGCATGACCGTGCGCCGAGTGCGCGCCTACTGGAACGAAGAAGTCAATAATCCGCGCCCGCTTGAGGTCAAGGCCCTCAAGGAGCTGCGCGACGGGAGGACGGAACGGGCGGTTCCGCCGGATGTCGCAGCACGGATCGCGAAGCTGGAGCGCCTGAAGGAGGCACGAGATGCGGAAGTTGCGGAACTGCGGGCGCGCCTTGCTCGCGTTGAGGAGACGATTGCCTTGGCGCGTGCGCTTGTGGCTGGCGGAATGGGCGGACAAGCGAGCCCAGAAGTGCCTCGACAGGTCGGCGAAGTGGACCGCCGGGTCGGAATGGCTGACCGGCAAGGGTGAAGATCATGCTTGATCGCACCCGCCGCCTCAATGCGGAAGAGCGCGCCATGGTCGTGCAGGAGCACGGCAACGGCAGCGCTCGCACCGTCGCCCTGAAGTTCGGCGTCAGCCGCAACGTCGTGATCGGCCTTTGGGCCCGCGCCGGCAAGACCCGGCCCGACAAGAAGCCGCAGGAGAAGCCAGTACGGCGGAACAAGGGCTTTGCCCTATTCAAGCTTCAGCAGCCGCCCACACGCGCCGAACGCCTTCTGAAGATCGCCGCCAGCCGTGCGGAAGTGGCCGCCGTAGAGCGGAGCATGGCGGTCAAGGAAATCCCTGCAACCGCTATCGGCTTCATGGACGCCAAGCTCTGCCACTGCCGCTTTGTCGTCGGCAAGGGCGGCGACGGGCTCGCGTTGTTCTGCGGCGCCAACGTCAAGCAGGGCTCTTGGTGCGAACCGCACCTGTCGCTCGTATTCGAGGCGGTGCCGGCATGACCGCCTCGCACCTCGTCATCCACCAGATCCGCAACATGATCGAGGCCGGCAAAACGCCGGTAGAGGCCGCGGAGGCAGTAAGCCTGCCAGAGCGTCAGGTCGTGCGGCTCATGCGCGCCTACGACATCCGGCCCAAGCGCCCCGTGTCATTTCCTGCGCGCCCGCCGATCAACAAGCTGATGGGAGGGCGCTGACATGGCCGATGCCGTCACCTGCATCATGGGCATTGATCCGGGGAAGGGCGGCGCTTTGGCGTTCTATTTCCCCGAGCATAACCGCGTCGCTGTCGAGGACATGCCGATTGTCGGCGACAGACTGGAGCCCCACGCGCTTCTCGCTCACATCGAACAGTTCCGCCCGACGCACGCGGTCGTCGAGCTTGTGGGCACCCGGCCCAAGCAGGGCATCCGCTCCGCTTTCAACTTCGGCGAAGGCTGCGGCGTGATCCGCGGCATCATCGCGGCGGCGCGGGTGCCGGTCGTTTACGTCACGCCGGCCGTGTGGAAGCGCCATTTCCGGCTGTCGCAGGACAAGAACGAAAGCCGGCGTCGCGCCCTCGAACTCTTCCCGACCGTCTCGAAGCATTTCGCCCGCGTCAAGGACGACGGCCGCGCCGAGGCTGCGCTGATCGCGCGCTGGTTCGCAGAGACGTCGCCGCTTTTCCGCACGGGCGTGGCCGCCTGATCGGCCCCTGTGCTCCTCGCTTTACGCCTGAAACATCACAACCGGAGCATCACACCGTGGAACGCAAACTCAAGATCATCACAGCAGACGAAAGGCTGGCCCAGCCCAAGGGCGTCAAGGCTCTCATCGTCGGTCCTGCCGGCGTCGGCAAGACCTCGCTCCTGCGCACCCTTGATCCCGCGTCGACGCTGTTCGTCGACCTCGAAGCGGGCGACCTGAGCGTGCAGGACGTTCCCGCCGACAGCCTGCGCCCGCAGACGTGGGAAGAGTGCCGCGACCTCGCGTGCTTCCTCGCCGGCCCGAACCCGGCGCTGCCGGACACGGCCTGCTACAGCCGCGCCCATTATGACGCGGTTGCCGAGACCTTTGGCGGCCCGGAAGCACTCGACAAGTACGAGACGTACTTCATCGACTCCATCACCGTCGCCGGTCGCCTGTGCTTCCGCTGGTCGGAACAGCAGCCTGAAAGCTTCAACGACCGCGGCAAGAAGGACGTGCGGGGCACCTATGGGCTGCACGCCCGCGAGATGATCGCGTGGCTTACGCACCTCCAGCATGCCCGCGGCAAGAACGTCATCTTCGTCGGCATCCTCGAAAGGATCACGGACGAGTTCAACCGCTCTGACTGGCAGCTCCAGATCGAGGGCGGCAAGACCGGCCGCGAGCTTCCGGGCATCGTCGATCAGATCGCTACGCTCCAGCTCATCGACTTCGGCGACGGCAACCCCGTCCGCGCGCTCGTGAGCACGTCCCCCAACGCCTGGGGCTACCCCGCCAAGGACCGTGCCGGCCGCCTGGAACAGGTCGAGGAACCGCACCTCGGCAAGTGGCTCGCCAAGCTCGGCGCCAAGGGGCCGCGCAAACCGCTTTCCCACTCCATCCCCGACAACACCCAAACCGCAGCCTGAACAGGAGAACGAACATGCTCGATTTCAATGACGCCGACAGCCAGCGCTCTACCGACCTGATCCCTGACGGCACGCTCGTGACCGTTCACATGACCGTCCGCCCCGGCAATGCTGGGCAGGGCGGTTGGCTGAAGCGCTCCAAGAGCGGCGAAAGCGAAGCCCTCGACTGCGAATTCGTCGTGCTCGAAGGCCCCTACGCCAAGCGCAAGTTCTGGACGCTGATGACCATGAACGGCACAACGGAGGGCCAGCAGAAGGCGGCGGAAATCTCCCGTGCCCGCCTTCGTGCCATCCTCGAAGCCGTGCGCGGCATCAAGCCCAGCGACGAAAGCCCTCAGGCGACGGAAGCGCGCCGGATCAGCTCTCTCGGCGACTTCGACGGCATGCGCTTCATGTGCAAGGTCCGTATCGAGAAGGGCGGCGAAGGCTACAAGGACCGCAACGCTATCGGCGACGTGATCACGCCGGATCGGCAGGCGTGGCAGCGCACGGAACAGATCCCGCGTCAGAGCACGTTCCCGAACGCCGCCGTCGCGGCGCAGGCGAATGCGGCTCAGGCCGCCCAGGGCAAGCCGTCATGGGCGAGCTGAAGACGGAAGACGAGTGGCAGAGGCTGGCAACGGCCTCTGCCATCGCTCAGGCCCGGCGCATTGCCGGGTCTGACGCGATTCCGCCGCGCGCCGCTGTTGGCTCCCTCTCCGATATCGAATGGGGCTGGATCGTCACGGCAGCGATTGCGGGCTGGACCTTCACTCGCGCCCAACAGGCGACCGAACTCGGCATGTCCTGCGAAGACGCCATCCGCACCATGACGCACACCTCTCCCGCGCCGTGGCAGGCTGGCGCGGTCGCCTCCTGCCTTCCTGCGCTCGCGAGCACTGACGGCCTCGATTGGTCGAAGCCCATGGCCCAGTTCAGCAAGGACGAGATGACCGCGCTGCTCTGGCATTCGCACCAGCTCGTCAGCTCCGCGCTCGCCTGCCAGCGAGAAGGCGGACGCGATGACATCGACCGCACTCTGCGGCCAGCCGTCCAGTTTGAAGCTGACCGAGCCCTCGAAGAACTCAGTGACGAGGTTCCATTTTAGGATGGAAGCAGAAATTCTCGATTTCAACCGGGCTCATGTGGCCAATAGTGACGTGTCCATGGCTGTCAACGCAGCCATGGACGCTGCTTATGAAGCGCAGGAGAAGGAGGCCCGTCGCCCCTATCTCGGCGCGTCCATCATCGGGCATGAATGCCTGCGCCGAGTTCAGTATGACTGGCAGGTTACCAGCACGCACCCGGCGCGTACGCACCGCATTTTCCAGCGCGGGCATTCCTTCGAGGAAATCTCCGCGCGCATGATGGCGGCCGCCGGCTTCCGCATTGAGCGCGGCACGCCTGCTACCGGCTTTGCCGCTGCTGATGGCGACTTCCGCGGCCACGTCGACGGCATCGTCCATGCCGGCCCGGATATCCCCGGCCTTGGCTACCCGTGCCTGTGGGAGCACAAGGCCCTTGGCTCCAGCGGATGGAAGAAGCTGGAGCGGGACGGTCTCGCCAAAGCCTACCCGCAATACGCCGATCAGGTCGCGATCTATCAGGCCTATCTCGCCCTGGACGAGCACCCGGCGCTCTTCACTGCCGTGAACGCCGACACCTGCGAGGTGCTCCATCTCGCTATTCCCTTCAACGCACAACGGGCACAGGCCGCGTCCGACCGAGCTGTGCTCGTCATCAAGGCCACGCGCGCTCACGAGCTGCTGGATCGTGTCACCGACAAGGAGACCGACTGGCGCTGCAAGATGTGCCCCCATAAGACGAGGTGCTGGGCATGAATGTAGAAAGCTACATGCACCTCCATGCCAAGCGGGTTCTTGCAGGTTGGCTTCGGTCTGCTGCCGTTAACCATGGTTATGATGAATATGTAACTTGGGGGCCGTTCAATTGGCGCGTGAACCGCGGACCTGATCATTACGGAATATGGGAAGAATACCCGATCACGAAGGATTCTTTGTCTTTCGTGTGGGACGAGCAGTCCTTTCAAGGCAATGAAAGCGCCTTTGCGCGACGTTGTCCTACCTATGATGAGTGCGGCGCTATGGGTGAATACCCTATGGCCATTCTGGACCTTGCTATCCAGCACAAAGGGTTCATCCCGTATGGCATCGAGATTGTTCACAAGAACGACGTAAGCGACAGAAAAATTCAGAAGCTCCAAGGCGTCTGTCGCGGCACCCAGATCTACCGTGTTCCGGCCCATTGGATCATGGGCCAAGTCGGCGTCCCCTCCACCTTCGTCGGCGAGAGGATCGTCTGACATGACCAACGGCGCCGACATCCTCGACTTCAACTCGGCTCGCTCGCAAGGCGAGCCGCGTCGTCCCGACTTCAATGCGGACGAAGTGCGCGACCGGATCGCCGGCCGCGCCTTTGAATTCGTGGAATGGCTGTTCCCCTGCGCCGTCACAGATCGCCAGCGCCGTAAGGCCTTCGTCGGCGACATCAATGGATCACCCGGCGAAAGCCTCCAGATCGAGCTTACCGGGCCGAAGGCCGGCTATTGGCGCGATTGGGCGCATGCCGGCGACGAGGGCAAGGATCTTATCGGGCTCTACATGGCGAGCCTGAACTATGACCGGACGCGCGACTTCCCGCGCGCCGTCAAGGAAATCGCCACCGAATTCCTCGGCGAGAGCGCGGCCCCGAAGTGGACGCGCCCCGTCACGCAGCGCCTTGTCGAGCGAGCCAAGGAGCACGAAGGCAAGCCGCGCCCCAACATCAGCGAGCGCCCGGCGCCTTCCGCCACCTACGTCTATCACGACATCGACGGCGGGATTGTTGGGCTCGTGCACCGCCACGAGTTCGAAGACACAGGCGAAGACGGGAAGCCGCGCAAGACCTTCTCCGTATGGGATGCCAAGGCCTCCAAGGCCCAGGCGCCGACACCGCGGCCGCTCTACCGCGCGCCTCAGATCGCGCGCGCCAATCACGTCGTGTTTGTCGAAGGCGAGAAGAAAGCCGATGCGCTTGCTGCCATTGGCATCGAAGCCACCTGCATCATGTTCGGCTCCAATGCCCCTCTGGACAAGGTGGACTGGTCCGTCATCGGCGGAAAGCTGGTGACGTTCTGGCCCGACAACGATGAGAGCGGTCGCGCCTTCTGCGAGCGCGTGATCCCGATCCTTTCGTCTCTCGGCTGCCGTGTGGCGCGGGTGCAGATACCCGGCGATGCCCCGGCCAAGTGGGACGCTGCCGACTGCCTCGCCGAGGGCGGCGACGCGGCGGCGCTGATCAATGCCGCGGTTCCTGTCGAGGAAAAGGACATCGTTCGGGACGATGTGTTCAAGCTCTACTCGCTCAGCGAGCTTGACGGGCTTCCGCCTCCGGTATGGCTGATCGAAAGCGTCATGATCGAGAACGGGCTGTGCTTGTTCTGGGCCGGAAGCGACAACTACAAGACCTTCGTCGCCATCGACATGGCGATGTGCATCGCCAGCGGCATCCCGTGGCAGGGAAGGGCCACACAAGGCGGGCCTGTCCTCTACGTTGCTGCCGAAGACATAGCTGGCGTGAAGCTGCGCATGGACGGATGGCGCCTTACCAAAGGCGAGAAGCTTCCCGAGCCCGATATCCGCCTTCTGCGCGATAGCTTCACCATGGTGTCCCCCGACGCCGACAAGCTCATCCGCTCGATTGAACTTCTCCCCGTCAAGCCGCGCCTGATCGTCATCGACACGCTCGCCATGACCTTCGGTGCCGGCAACGAGGACAAGACCTCCGACATGAACGCCTTCATCCAGGGCTGCGCTAGCATCCGGCGCGCCACGGGAGCGACGGTCATGGTCGTCCACCACACCGGTAGGAACACGGAACAGGAGCGCGGCAACGCCTCTCTGCGTGCTGCCTGTGACGTCATCTTCACCGTTCAACGCATCGGCAAATCCGGACGCATCAAGCTCATCAACACCCCGCCCAAAGGCAAACAGAAGAACGACGCACCATTCCCCGACATCCATCTGCGCATGCAGAAGATCCACTTCCAACAGCACGACACAGAGAAATCGACCCTCATCGTCATGGCCGATGAGGGGGGCTCGGAAGCTCCTGAGCCCGAAAGCCATGATGAAGAAGAAGAGACCAATGACACCGCCCAGCGCCTTGGGCGGATCGAAAAATCGATACTCGACGCCCTCGAAAAGGCTGCACGGGGCGGGCGGGACAGTCTCGGGTTTACCTCTCTTCATGGCCTCATTGGCGGCGACAAAGGCAACTTTGGACGGTCGCTTCGAAAGCTCGTCGACAAGAACCTCATCACCCAAACGAACAATTTCTATTCCCGGAAACCATAGGTGTCATTTGGTGTCATTTGGTGTCTTAAGACACCTGAAAAGACACCTGCCCACGTACGGTGATTTAGGTGTCTTTTAGGGGCAGCGTGAGCGTGTGTACGTAGTACACGCCCCCAAAGGACACCAAGACACCAGTGGGTGGCACCTCCAGATTGGAGGCATGTCACATGCTCGCGAATAGACACCCGGCTGACCGCCTTGCCGAAGTGCGAGCGGCGATCCGTGAGCTTCAGGCCGAAGAGCAGGAACTGCGTCAGACGCTCCTGGCGGAGGACGCGGACCTGTCGGGAGATGAGCATTACGCTCGCCTCGTCACAGTCGAGACCACGCGCCTTGATCGCAAGTTGCTGGAAGACAGGTTCGGCAAGAAGGCCGTGGCCGAATGCGCCAAGCCAGTCGTGAACCGGCAGGTGCGGATCATCGCCCGGTTCGGCGACAGCGTAGACGATGAGTGAGGACCCTCCGCATGACCAAGACCGACCAAGCCGGGACGCAGAGCGTCTGACCGCCCAACCTATCCACTCCACTGCCATGGAGACATACGACAATGGCCGGACGACCCCGTAAGGCTGGAGCCCGCTTCCCGAGCGGGGATATCCGCAACCCTTCGACCAACGAGCCAATCCGCGCTGTGGCAACATGGCGCCGGTTGCGCGAACAAGTGGAGAGGGGCGCCGTGGACCCGATGTGGGGCTCGCCCCTTGGAAAGCTCGCTCACTTCCGCCGCATCTCGGCTACCGAAGAGATGGCTGGCACGAAGTGGGGGCAGTGGTGCGGGCGCTATGAGCGCATCATGGGCTTCAGCCCCCGATCGGCTCGTTCGCCGCAATACGACGCTGGCGTGCGCGGATCCGGGCACGACCTTGCCACCATCAACCGCAGCGACGAGGTGTTCATCGAGCACTTCGACAGGGCGCTTGAAGCGGCGCGCCGGGCAGGCGGATTCCTCGGCACCAACGTGCTGGACCGGGTGTGTGTCGAGGGCGCCGACGTGACGGATGATTTCTCGGTCGAAAGGCTACGGGTAGTGCTCCGTGCTCTTGCGAGCCACTGGGGGTTGACAGGCACGTAGGTATTTGGGAAATTCATGATCGGAGTGATTCGCGCGGGCCGGAAGTTGCCGCGCGTTTCTCGTTTCCGGTTCCCACACATGCCTGATCTTCGCACCATCATCGTCACAGCGGCGGTGCTCATGGCCTATTGGGCGTACCGCGAAGTGCGAAAGCACTGCTGATGCAGATCACGATCCACTGCTCAGCCGATCTGGCAAGCAAGCTCGTATCAGCACCGATCCCAAGCTTCTGGGGCAACCTCCACGCCTTCCTCGTGAAGGCTCACGACCCGAGCAAGGGCGTCTACCACTGGCCCCGCGTGGCCGAGACAGACGAGATGAAGGGTATGGGAGGCGGGGAGTGACGCTCTCTGAATTCAAGGCTTGGTTCGAAGGCTTCTGCGAGGGCATCGAGGGCGCGCCGACAGAAGAGCAGTTCGCGAAGATCCGCGAGAAGGTAGCCGACCTGCGCCCCGAGCCGGTTTTGCCGCATCTGCCCCTCGCACCGCCGCCCGTCTACCCTAACATGCCCATCTATCCGACCACGCCTTATATCGTGCCGTCGACGCCCGGAACCGGCTCGCCTCCGTACTACACGCTGCCCGAGGTTTGGTGCTGATGCACCACCTCATCCTCACCATCTGCCTACTGGCCAGCCCTGACTCCTGCCGCGAAGAGCGCATCGCTACAGAAGCCCGCTGCTCCATGCCGATGGAATACACCGCAGCCATGGCCGAATGGGCGATGCAGCATCCGGCCTGGCGCGTGGTGAAGTGGCGGTGTGGGGCTATCGAACACAGCATTTGAACGTGCGTTAGGGCCGCTCCAAGGGCTGCCACCCTTGGTCTCGACGAGGCCTCCTTTCTCGGTGAAGCGGACGTAGCCGTGCATAGCGGACCAATGCTTGGGGTCGGCCTCGGGTAATAGCCCACTAGGCCCTAATTGGACGCGAGCCGCACCATCTCATTCAAGGACAACTGACATGGACAACAACGCGCTGAAGGCCTACGGCCCCGGCTTCATCAACGACCTCGCCCGCATGGGTGGTGATGTCGTCGCCGAGATGTCGCAGACGCAGCTCCGCGGCTCCGGCCCGAGCTCCGTTGCCGATCTGGCCCGCATGGGCGGCGGCATCGTCGGCCCTGAGATCAGCGGCACTCCGGTTCTGACCGGCACCGACAGCGTGGCCTATGCTGGATTCACCGTCACGACCAAGGGCGGCGCTGCTCCTCTGGTCTACGCCCTCGTGGGAACTTGGCCGACCGGCATCAGCATCAACACATCGACTGGCGCCGTCACCGGTACCCCGACCGATACGGGCTCCTTCACCGGCCTGTCCGTCAAGGTCACGGATGCGGACGGCGAGGAAGATCAGCTTCCGACCTTCACGCTGGTCATCTCGGCCTGATCATGACTCCCATCGAGTTCATCGCCCAGGCGAACGCTCTCGCACAGGCCTATTCGCAGGAGCACAGCGTCCCTGTGCTCGTCTGCACGGTAGGCGGGCCTACCGGCTATCTCGGCGCCTCTGCCTTCCATGGCTGTACGGAAGCCGAGATATGGCAGTTTCTCTGGGCGCTGCGCTCCATGGAGAACTCGGCTCGGCAGGCGTTCCTCGGCGGTAGCGAAGAGGATCCGCAGGCGGCGCTTGAGCGGCTGGCGGGAGGCTGACGTGTCGGGGCGCCCGACCGGCTACAACGACAGCCGGCCGCAACAGGTGATCGACCTGATGGCGCAGGGCTACTCGCTCACGGCTGCCATGGGCGAGTTGGGGTTTCACCGCCAGACAGCCTATGAGTGGATCGAGGCGCACCCCGCATTTTCTGACGCTGTAAAAATCGGGCAGGCCAAGCGGCAGCGTTTCCTTGAGGAGCGGTTGCTCAAAGCCGACGTTGGTCCTGTCGTCACGTCGTCGATCTTCGCCCTGAAGAACACAGGTACCGGCGACTGGCGCGAAAAGCAGGAAGTCGACCACACGTCCAGCGACGGCAGCATGTCGCCGGCTCGTATCGAGCTTGTTGCGCTCACTGGTAATGCAGACGGCAAGGATTGAGCTTCCGCCCAAGCTCCTGCCGGTCTTCACCGGGGAGGCGGATGTGCGGGGCGCCTATGGCGGTCGCGGTTCTGGCAAGACGCGCTCATTCGCCAAGATGACCGCGGTGCGTGCCTACATGTGGGATCAGGAAGGGCGCTCGGGCCAGATCCTCTGCGGTCGCCAGTTCATGAACTCGCTGGCGGATTCGTCGCTTGAAGAGATCAAGCTGGCGATACTCGAAGAGGCGTGGCTGGCCTCGCATTTCGAGATCGGCGAGAAGTTCATCCGCACCAAGAGCGGGCGGGTCTACTACACCTTCACTGGCCTTGACCGGAACGTCGACAGCGTGAAGTCGAAAGCACGCATCCTGCTTGGATGGGTGGATGAGGCCGAGCCCGTCACCGATATCGCCTGGACGAAGCTGATACCGACGCTGCGCGAGGACGACAGCGAGCTTTGGGTGACGTGGAACCCTGAGCGCAAGACGAGCGCCACGCACAAGCGGTTCCGCGAGAGCAAGGACGAACGATACAAGGTTGCGGAGATCAACTTCCGCGACAACCCGCGCTTTCCTGCCGTGCTTGAGCGCCAGCGCCAGCGCGACATGCGTGAGCGCCCGGACCAGTACGCGCACATCTGGGAAGGTGATTTCGTCACCGTCATGGAAGGCGCCTATTTCGCCAAGGCGCTTTCGGAAGCCAAGGCCGAAGGGCGCATAGGCCGCGTGCCTGCCGATCCGCTGATGGCGTACCGCGCCTTCATCGACATTGGCGGCACGGGCGCAAGGGCTGACGCCTTCGCCATCTGGATCGCTCAGTTCATCGGGCGCGAGATACGGGTGCTGGATCACTACGAGGCTGTAGGCCAGCCGGCCGCGGCGCATGTGGCGTGGCTGCGTGGCAAGGGCTACGTGCCCGGTAAGTGCGATATCTGGCTGCCTCACGATGGTTCGACGCAGGACCGCGTGCATGACGCCAGCTATGAGGGCTTCTTCCGCCAGGCCGGCTACGACGTGACCGTGATACCCAATCAGGGGCGCGGCGCGGCGACGATGCGCATTGAGGCGGCCCGCCGTCTTTTCCCGTCCATCTGGTTCAACGCCGAGACGACGGAAGCCGGGCGCGATGCCCTCGGCTGGTATCACGAGAAGAAAGACGAGGAGCGCGGGATCGGCCTTGGTCCCGAGCACGATTGGTCTTCGCACAGCTCTGACGCGTTCGGGCTGATGTGCGTCGCCTATGAGGCGCCGAAGACGAAGAAAGACGACTGGTCGTTCAGCGGTCGGAAGGTGATTTGATGGCCAAGCTGAGCGACGACGACCTCTGCGGCATCGTGGCCGCGCTGGTGAAGGACGCGGAGAAGTACCGCGACGACAGGTCGGAAGATCGCCAGCGCGCCATGATCTATTACGACGGCGACGCGGACGACCTCAACAAGAGCACGCCTGACGGCAAGCCGGTTAAGGGCTACATTCCATTCGAGGAGGGCCGTTCTAAGGCTCTCTCGCGCGACGTTCGCAGCGCGATCAAGAAGGTGCTGCCCTCGGTCTATCGCACGATCCTGGGCAATGATGAGGTTGTCGAATATCAGCCCGTAGGCGAGGGCGACGAAGATGCGGCGCAGCAGGCGACGGATTACGTCAACTACGTCGTGCTGCCCGAATGTGACGGCCGGCAGGCCATTGAAGACGCCATGTCGGACGCGATCCGGCTTCGCAACGGCATCATCAAGTGGTGGCTGGACGAAAGGGTCGATGTGCAGGTGAGCTTGCACACCGGTCTCGACGACATGGCGTTCGCACAGCTTGTCGCGGACGATGAAATCGAGGTGCTGGAGCATTCCGAGGGTGCGGGCGAGGACGGGCAGGCGACGCACGATGTGCGGATCAAGCGCCGGATCACCACGCGCCTGCCTAAGCTCGCTGCTATTGCTCCTGAGAACTGGCTGATCCACCCCGATGCAATCCGGCTCACGGATAGTCCGGTCATCGGCGAGAATTGCAAGCTGCGCCGCTCCGACCTCGTGAAGATGGGGTATGAGAAGGACGCGATTTGGGCCATTCCGGCGACGAATTCCGGGGCTTCCGAGCAGGAAATCGAGGAAGACACCCGCCGCCGCGATGTGGAGATGCGTGAAGACGCGCCGCAGCGGGCTCTGGATGAGATCGACTATTACGACCTGTTGGTGAGGGTGGATCAGGACGGTGACGGCATTGCCGAGCTGCGCCGCATGATCTTCGCCGGCGGCCTGAAATCGCAATACCTGCTCGAAAACGTCGAGTGGGATGAAATCCACTACGCCGACATCGTGAGCGAGCGCCGCCCGCACCAGTGGGAAGGCACATCCGTTCCTGACGACGTGATGGAAATCCAGAAGATCAAGACCGTCCTGCTCCGCGAGACGCTGGACAACATCTATTGGCAGAATGCCCTCCAGCCGGTCGTGCAGGAGGGCAGCGTCGTCAACCCGGATAGCGTGCTGTCGCCGTCCTTCGGCAAGCCCATTCGGGTGAAGTCGGGAACGGATGTTCGCACGGCCATCAACTACAACGTCGTGCCCATGGTGGCGGACAAGTCCTTCTCCATGCTCGCCTACATGGACGAGGAATTGACCGACCGCACGGGCATTTCCGACGCCTCCAGCGGCATGGCGCCTGACGCGCTCCAGAACATGACCGCCAAGGCGTCGGCGATGGTTGAGGCTGCTGGCATCGGCCAGACCGAGATGATGGTGCGGACCATCGCCAACAGCCTAAAGCCGGTCTTCAAGGGCCTGCTGAAGCTGGTGATCCAGCATCAGGACAAGCCGCGCACGATCCGCCTTCGCGACAAGTGGGTCAAGTTCGATCCGCGGTCGTGGAACGCCAGCATGGACGCAACCGTGAACACCGGCCTCGGCGCCGGGACGCGCGAGCGCGACATGATGGCGATGCAGCAGGTGATCGCGCTTCAGCAGCAGATCCTTGCCCAGATGGGGCCGGCCGTGGGCATGCAGTACGTGTCCCCGGACAACCTCTACAACGCGATTGCCAAGCTCGTGCAAGCGGCGGGGCTGAAGTCGGTCGGGCTCTACTTCACCAAGCCCGATCCGCAGGCCCTTCAGCAGGCCATGTCGCAGAAGCAGCCGAGCCCTGAGGAGATCAAGGCACAGGCGGCTCTTCAGCTCGAGGAAAAGCGCACGCAGGGCAAGGTTCAGGTCGCGCAGGTGCAGACGCAGGCGAAGCTTGTGGAGGCGCAGGCCAAGCTCCAGGCGGACGCCGGCAAGGAAGCCGCCCAACGCGACGCTGACCTCGCGACCACGATGGCGGAAATGGACCGTCAGTCGGTCATAGATCAGCAGCAGATCGCTGCGGAGCAGGTGGACCATGAAGCGGATCGCGGACTTGAGCGCGAGCGCATGGCGCTGGACTACCGGATGCATCAGGAAGAGTTGCAGAGCCGCGAGGCGGTCGCTCAGGCGAATGCTCAGGCCGCTATGCAGAAAGCTGCGATGAGCGAAGCGGGCAAGGCGCAGGATCGCGAGATGCGCGCCAAGCAGCCGAGTGGCGGCAAATGACCGACGAGGACCGCAAGCGCGCCGCTCAGGCCGTGCTCGAAATCCCGTTCTTCGCTCAGCTTTGGGACGAACTGGAGCAGGCGGCGATCAACGCCTGCATCTTCGCCAAGCACGATGACCACGAGGCCCGGCAGGCTCACGCCGCCGAGGCACGGGCCATCATTCGAATTCGCCAGCGTCTCGAATCCGTCGCGCAAGGACAATCGGACGTTGGCCGCAGAGCGCCGGCATAGGGCCGGCACAACACAGAGACCCAGACATGACCGAAACCACCAACTCGCCGGCTCCGGCCAGCGAGAGTGCTCTTTCACGCCCGCTCACCCTTGATGACGCGATGGAAATCGACTTCGCCGAGCCTGAAGAGGCTAACGTCGAGGAAGAGACCGCCACGCAATCGGATGAGACGCCCGGTGAGGCCGAACAGGGCCAAGAGACCGAAGAGATTGAGGCCGCTGAAGAGAACGCGGAGGAAGGCGAAGCAGGCTCGGAAGAGCCCAAGCCCGAGCCGACCGACGATGTTCACGTCACGGTCGATGGCAAGAGCGTGCCGCTGAGCGAAGTGAAGCTCGGCTACATGCGACAGGCCGACTACAGCCGCAAGACCCAGGAGGTTGCCAGCCGCCGAAAGGATCTTGAGGCCAAGGTCGCCCGCGTTGACGCTTCGGTCAACGCCGTCGCGCAGTTTCTTGCCCAGCAGATACCCGCCGCGCCTGATCCCCAGCTCGCACTCACCAATCCCGGCGAGTACGTGGCGAAGGAAGCCCAGCACAAAGCCGCGCTGGCCCAGATCAACACCCTGTTGACGCAGGCCGCCGAGGTCAAAGAGGTGACCAAGGCCCTCACTCAGGAGCAGCGTTCGGAGCTGATAGCTGCCGAAAACGCCAAGCTTCACGAGGCCTTCCCTCAGACCCGCACCGACGAGGGCCGCAAGTCTTTCTTCGAGACCGCAGCGGCCACGGCCAAGGCTCTCGGCTATTCGGACGAGGAAATCGGGCAAGCGATGGATCATCGCCTGTTCGCTCTCGCCCATTACGCCGCCAAGGGCATGCAGGCGGAAAGGGCGCAGCAGAAGGCGAAGGAAAAGGTGCAGAACGCACCCCCTGTCGCCCCTCAGAAGGCCCGCCCCCAGAGCCCGTCGCAGGCCACGGCCCGACGCAATCAGGAGGCGATCAAACGGCTGGCGAAAACCGGCTCGATCGATGACGCACTGAACATCGATTGGGCTTGATCAAGCACCAGTCATAGGAGGGCCTGATGGCCGCTCTCGCCAATACCCAGCTCACCACCACCTCGGTGGGCAACCGTGAAGAGCTTTCGGACGTGATCAACATGATCACCCCGGAAGATACCCCGATCTATTCCGACATCGGCAAGGGCAAGTGCTCTTCGGTCCACCCGGAATGGGAGATCGACGAGCTTCAGGCTCCCGGTGAGAACATCCGCGCGGAAGGTGACGAATACACCTTCGATGCGGGCGACACCCCGTCGCGCGTCGGCAACTACACCCAGATCATGCGCAAGACCGGGATCATCTCGGAGACGCAGGAGACGGTGGAGCAGGCCGGCAACGCGAACAAGGTGCGCCGCCAGAAGCTCAAGCGCGGCACCGAGCTGAAGAAGGACGTGGAACTCGCCATCGTCACCAACAACGCTTCCGTTGCCGGTGCGACCCGCGAATTCGGCGGCCTGCCGACCTGGATCGAGACCAACGTTTCGCGCGGCTCCGGCGGCTCGAACGGCGGCTTCGACATCAACACCGGCCTGACGGTCGCTGCGACCAACGGCACCCAGCGCGCCTTCACCAAGGCGCTGATGGATGGCGTGATGCAGCAGGGCTACCAGTCCGGCGCGAACTTCCGCAACGTCTACGTCTCGCCCTACGTGAAGTCCGTCTTCGTGACCTTCATGTCGGACAGCAACGTTGCGCCGTTCCGCTACGCCGTGTCGGACGGTGATCGCAACTCGATCATCGCCAATGCCGACATCTACGAAGGCCCGTTCGGCAAGGTCTACATCAAGCCGAACCGTGTCATGGCCGCTTCCGGCGCCGTGGCCCGCAACGCCTTCTTCGTCGACACCTCCATGCTGTCCTTCCTCTGGCTTCGCAAGATCGCCGAGGACAAGGAGGTTGCCCGCACCGGCGACGCGAAGAAGTTCGTGCTCATCGGCGAAGGCACGCTGAAGGTTCACAACGAGGCCGGCGTTGGCGTCGTGGCGGATCTGAACGGTCTGACCTCCGGCTCCTGATCAGCCACCACAATCTGACGGAGAGGGGCGCTTTCGGGCGCCCCTTTTCATTTGGAGAACACGATGGACGACAGTCTGAAGTTCCAGGCCGAAACGCTTGGCATCAAGGTTGATGGCCGCTGGAGCGATGAGCGCCTTCAGCAGGAGATCAACAAGGCGCAGGGGGGCGCGCCCGTCGCTCCCAAGGCTGCTGCCGGAAGGCCCCTGCCGTTCCGCATCAACCGCGATTTCTGGGATGAGGCCGGCGAGCGTTATCGCAAGGGCAGCATCGTCGAGATGTCCGCCGAAGAGGCTCTGGATGGCGTCGAGTCCGGCGCGCTGTCGCGAGTGAAGTGACATGCGCGTGCGCGACGGCGATTGGGGCCTGATCGATTGGGATCCGAAGACGGGTCGCACGGTCTGGTCGATGTTCGATGGCGAGAAAACCATCATCCGCACGGACACGCCAGTCGCGCAGACCATCGAAGACAACACGCTCTTCCGAAACGCCGCATCGTCGGGCTGGAAGGGCGACTATCACCGGGTCGCCAGCGTCCCGATGCAGCTCCTCTATGACGAGAACCTGGGGCTGAACAAGGCCATCCAGCAGGGCGACGACAAGTACCTGTCCCGCTTCTTGAACGACAGCGACAACCGCGCATGGCGCACCAAGGAAGGTCGCGTCTGATGGCGAAGGTCGTCAAATTCGAGCCGGTCGTGGTCGGGGAGGGTTTCCGCTTCGACGCGGACGAGATCCTCGACGCCGCCAAGGGGCAGGAATTCACCATCCTCGCCATTCTCGGCGAGCTTGAAGACGGCACGATTTGGGTCAGCGGCACGGCCAATGCCGGCGAGACCATGGTGCTCATGGAACGCGCTAAGCGCCAAATCGTGTTCGGGGACGACTGATGTCCGCTTTCCAGAACATCATCGATCTGCGCTTCGCTGTGGCCGATCACGTCGGCAATCGGGCGATTTCCGATGTGTTCCCGCGTCTCGTGGCGCTCGCTGAGGACGATCTGAACTCGCGCTTGCGCACCCGGATGCAAATCCGCGACTACACGCTGACATTCGATGAGGGTGAGGCCGCGCTGCCTCCCGATTTCCTCGAAATGATCGCCATCAAGGGCCGCGGGCCGGGCGATTTTCAGGTTTTGCCGCTCACCATCCGCATGCCAGGCCGCGCAGGCGACTACGAGGCGCAGTACTACGCCCGCCTGCCGTCGATCACATGCAGCCCGACCGCCACCAACTGGATCTTGCAGCGATACCCCAGCGTCTACCTGTATGGCGTCGGCTTACAGGCCGCCAAGCACCTGAAGGACGCTGAACTGGCGATTGCGACCTCTCCGCTCTACGCCGAGGCGCTTCAGCTTCTCAAGGCCGATGACGAGCGCGCCCGCTGGTCCGTAGCTGCCGTGCGTGTGAAGGGCTGCGTTCCATGAACCTCCTCGACATGATGAAAGAGGTGGCGAAGAACGCCGGCATTGAGCAGCCGGTGAGCATCGACAACACCGACGCCAATCACGTTCTGATGGTGCAGTTCCTCAACGATGCCGGCGATGAGGTCGCCCGCCGCGTCGATTGGGGCGTGCTGCGCCAGACCGAAACCATCACGGGCACGGGCGCGGCCGATACGTTCCCGCTGCCGGCCGAATATGCCCGCATGTCGCCGGGGCTAGCGGTGATTTCCAACTACAGCCCGGTGCGTGGCTCGCTCACGGCCGATGAGTGGCTGTCGCTGACGCCGGTTGCCGGCGATCCGCGGTATTTCTACCTCACGGGCTCGCGCATTGCGTTCTATCCCTACCTGCGCAGCGCCGTGACGGCTCAGGTGCTCTTCCAGTCCTCCTATTGGGCGGAATCGGACGTGGGGCCGCAGGCATCCATGGTCATCGCGGAAGACCGCTCGCGGGTGCCGGGCGAGCTTCTGGTGGCGGGAGCGGTTTGGCGCTGGCGCCGGCACGTCGGCAAGGACTTCGCCGATTACGTGGCCGAGTTCGAGGCGCAACTGATGCAGCTTTCGGCTGGCGACGGCGGGGTGCGTCAGTGAATCCGCGTCCCGGCCGCATGCCCGCCCGCCAGACGGCTGCGCCGCAGAGGTTGTATCAGAGCTATTCCTTCCCCGGCCCGTCTCTCGGGTGGGTTTCGGACCAGAACCTCGCTGTGGGTCAGCCAGGGGCCGCCTATAGGCTCGACAACATCTTCCCGACCCAGACGGGCGGCGTGCTCCGTCGCGGTTGCAGCGTGCGGTCGGACGTGACCGATCCGGTGCGTGCCATCTTCGGCTATGAGCAGGGCGTCACGAAGCAGCTTTTCGCGGTTACGGACGCGGACATTTGGGACATCACGACGGGCGGCTCGCCGGGCAGCGGATATTCGCTCACGAGCGGCCTGATTTCCATCGCCAAGTACGTCAACACGGATGGGCAGCTCTATATCCGGGGCGTGAATGGCGAGGACACCCCGTGGGTCTATGACGGTTCGACCTTCGACACGACACCGGCCCTGACTTTCCCGGGTGGCGATGCGACCACGCCCGAGGATCTGAAGTTCGTCTGGGTCTACCAGAACCGGTTTTTCTTCATCAAGAAGGAGAGCCTGGACCTCTATTACCTGCCCGTCGCCAGCATCGGCGGCGCGCTGGTCAAATTCAGCCTCGGCGGCCTCGTGAAAGAGGGCGGCCACCTCGTGTTCGGCGCCAGTTGGTCGCAGAACACGGGCAGCGGCCTGTCGTCCATGTGCGTCATGGTGACGGATCAGGGCGAGGCCGTCGTTTTCGCCGGCAGCAACCCCGGCGACGCTGCGGATTGGCGGCTCGTTGGAACCTACGCCATTGGCAAGCCCCTTGGCCCGAACGCCTTTGCCCAGCGCGGCGGCGATCTGGCGATCTGCACAGATATTGGGCTGATCGCGCTGTCTCAGGCGCTCGTGCAGAACGCGGCTTCGCTGTCGCCGACCGCCATGTCCCGCCCCATCGAACCGGATTGGGCGCGATATGTGGGCGAGCGCAGTTCCGCCGGCTGGGCCATGACGACATGGACCGAGGGCCAGATGCTCGCCGTGGCGCTCCCGACCGCTTCCGGCCAGACGCCGGTATGGCTGGTCTCGAATGCCACCACCGGGCGCTGGGGCCGGTTCACGAACTGGAATGCCTCGTGCCTCACTACCTACGACGGCGGCCTGTATTTCGGCTCTCCCAACGGGAAGGTATATCAGGCCAACGTCACCGGGGCAGACGACGGAGTGCCGTACACGGGCGTTTATGTGCCCGCATTCGATCCCATAGGCGTGATGGGGCGCAAGGCCGTTCACATGGCCCGCGCCACGATCCGCGCTCGCTTCGACGTGCGGGAGAAGCTGAGCGTTCATACCGACTACACGCTGCGCCTGCCGTCCGTGCCGGATGCCGCTCCGGTTCCGGCTGCCGACGTGTGGGGCCTTGCCGTATGGGGCGCCGCGACCTGGGGCGGGGCTTCGCAAGGCAAGGTGACGAGCGTGTGGCGCAACACCTTCGGCGAGGGTGAGGCCGTCACGGTGGCGCATCAGGTCACGAGCGGGTCGGTTGCGCCGTTGGACGCCGAGTTCATCCGCACGGATATCCTGTTCACCGCGGGAGAGCCGCAGTCGTGATCCGCACGCTTTGGCCGACAGAGCCCGATGTGAATGGGGCACTGGCGCAATGGTGCGCGTCGAGGATCGGGCTCCAGCGGGGCTTCGAGCCGCCCTACGTGACCATGGGCGTCTTCGACGGCGAAAACCTCATCGCGGTAGTCCTCTACAACAATTACCAGCCCGAGGCGGGCGTGGTGGAGTTCCACGGGGCGTCTGTCTCTCCCCGTTGGCTGGCCCGCCATGTCCTGCGGGAGATGTTCGCTTACCCCTTCGAACAGCTCGGCTGCCAGATGGTGGTGACGCGCAATTCGGCGAAGAACCGCCGGCTGCACCGCATGCTCAAGTCCTACGGATTTGCCGACTACTACATCCCGCGCCTCCGGGGGCGGGACGAGGATGAAATTGTCTGGACCCTCACCGCCGAGGGCTGGCGCGAGAATGGCTTTAGCTGAGGTCTGAGATGGGCAAAGACGCACCCGCTCCCCCGAATCCGCAGCAGACCGCAGCGGCATCCACCTCGACCAATGTCGGCACCGCGGTTGCGAACGCGTTCCTCGGCAACGTCAATCAGGTCACGCCGGACGGAACGCTGACCTATGACCAGACCGGCTCGCACAAGTGGTTTGATCCCTATACGGGCCAGAGCTACAATATCCCGACCTTCACGGCGACGCAGACGCTTTCGCCTCAGCAGCAGGCTATCCAGAACCAGAACAAGGGTGCGCAGCTCAACCTCGCGACGATTGCCAACAACCAGTCCGGCTTCCTGAAGGACTATCTCGGCAAGCCGGCCGACACGAGCAATGCGCCGGGTCTCATCAGCAACCCGAACCTGTCGACGACCATCGGCGGCGGCTACAATACCAACTTCGGCAAGGACATCGGCGGCAGCTTCACCAACAACGTGGATCTGGCGACGTCCTATCAGGGCGCGGATGACTTCTCCGCGGATCGCCAGCGCGTCGAGGATGCACTGTGGCAGCGTGGTGCATCCTCGCGTGCGCAGGAAGACGAGGCGCTCCGCACTCGGCTGCTGAATTCCGGCCTGCGCGAGGGTTCGGCGGCGTGGAATGCGGAAATGGAGCGCCTTGGCCGTCAGGTGGCGGACGAGCGCACGGGCGTCCTTCTGGCCGGCGGGCAGGAGCAGAGCCGTCTCGTCAACCTCGCTCGTGACGCGGCCGCCTTCGGCAATGAGTCGAAGCTGGCCGGCGCCACCTTCGGGAACCAGTCCTCGCTTCAGCAGGCGCAGTTCGGTTCGCAGCAGCAGCAGGCGCAGAACGCTGCTGGGCTGGCGCAGACGCAGTTCGGCAACAACGCCGCGCTTCAGGGTGGCACCTTCCAGAACCAGGCGCGCTCTCAGGCCCTTCAGGAGGCCTATGCGGCGCGCAACCAGCCCATCAATGAGATTTCCGCGCTCCTGAGCGGGTCTCAGGTGAGCCAGCCCAACTTCGTCAACACGAACCAGCCCACAATCCCGACGACGGACGTCGCGGGGATCATCAATCAGAACTACCAGAACCAGATTGGCGCCTACGGGCAGCAGCAGGCCGGTCTCGGCGGCCTCATTTCCGGGCTTGGGCAGGCGGGCGGCATGCTGCTTGGCCTGTCCGACGAGCGCGCCAAGAAGGACAAGAAGAAGGTCGGCGAGGCCAAGGGCATGGGGCTCTACGAGTTCCGCTACAAGGGCGAGCCCAAGACCAAGCCGAAGCATGTCGGCCTCATGGCGCAGGAAGTCGAGAAGAAGATGCCGAGCGCCGTCCACACCGGCAAGGACGGGCTCAAGCGCGTCGACTACGGCAAGGCTCTTGGCCTGATGGGGGCGTGAGATATGGCTTTCATCTTTGACGCGGAAGCGGGCGAGACGCCCGAGACCATCGCCCGGCAGCGGGAAATCGCCGCCATGATCCTGGGGCAGGGGCCTGTGGCCTCTCCCAACACGGTCGGCGGCGGTATAGGCAATGCGCTAGCGTCGCTGGCTGGTGGCTTCGCGGCCAATTCGCTCAACAAGCGCGCGGATGCCGCGCAGTCGGCGGGGCGCGGTAGCGCTGACAGCCTGTTTCAGCAGCTTGTCGGCGGCATCGCCAACGGAACGCCGATTACAGGCGCGGCCGCGCCCTCTCAGGCACCTTCCGGCGACATGTCCGCTTATCAGAACGCTATCTCTGGCATCGAGAGCGGCGGTCGCTACGACGCCGTAGGCCCGAGCCACCCGAAGCTCGGCCGCGCGCTCGGCAAGTATCAGGTCATGGAGGCTAATGTTGGCCCGTGGTCGCAGGTCGCGCTAGGCCGCGCCGTGTCGCCGGAGGAGTTTCTGGCCAATCCGCAGATACAGGATGCGGTGTTCAACAGCCAGTTCGGCCAGTACGTGAAGCAGTTCGGCCCGCAGGGCGCGGCTCAGGCTTGGTTCGCTGGCCCCGGCGGCATCGGGACCAATCGGCAGGACAGCCTCGGCACCAGCGTTCCTGAGTACACCGCCAAGTTCAATGCGGCGCTTGGTAGCGGCGATCAGGCGCAGATGCCCGCCAATGCTCAGCCGACGCAGGGCGCCTCTCAGCAGCCCCCGCAGATGCAGGGCGGCCCGAGCATGCAGCAGATCATGCAGGTTCTTTCGAACCCGTGGTCCACGCCGCAGCAGCGCGCGACTGCCGAACTTCTCCTGAAGCAGCAGATGGAGGCGCAGGACCCGCGCCGTAAGCTTGAGCTACAGAAGACGCAGTTGGAGGTGGAGGCGCTGCGTAATCCGCTGGGCAAGCCCACTGACACGCAGCGTAATTTGGAGTGGCGCGCGAGGGAGGCCGGGTTGACGCCGGGCACGCCAGAATATGCCGACTTCATGCGTAAGGGTGGAAGCGGGCCTCAGACCGTCGTCAATGTCGGCGAGGGCGACAAGTTCTATGAGAACCTCGACAAGAAGAACGCCGAGACGTTCGCGGCGCTGTCCGATGCGGGCATGACCGGCCGCTCGCGCCTTGCGCAGTTGAACCAGCTTGAGCAGGTGCTGACGCAGGCCCCGACCGGCGCCGGGGCGCAGGTGAAGCTCTGGCTTGGTGACCTCGGCATCAATACCGATGGCCTGGATGACCTTCAGGCAACGCGCGCCCTCATCGAGAAGATGGTGCCCGAGCAGCGCGCGCCGGGTTCTGGCCCCATGTCCGATGCTGATATCGCCATGTACCGCAAATCGCTTCCCAACGTGATCAATCAGCCGGGCGGCAATGCGATCATTCTCGGGACCGCCAAGGCGATTGCCGAGTACGACATGCAAATGGGGCAGATCGCCGATGCGGTTGCTGATCGCGAGATCACGCCCGCAGAGGGTCGCAAGCGCATCCGCGAACTGAAGAACCCGCTTGATGGCTACCGTGAGCGCCTTCGGGAGTTGAACGGTGGCCAATCCACCTCCGGCAACAACCTCAAATCCAAGTACGGTCTTGAGTGATGGCTGAGCCCGATTACGGCCGCATCAAGCGGAACATCTCCAAGATGATTTCGCTCGGTGCGCCGGAGAGCGATATCGACGCCTATGTGTCGAGCGAGGGCGTGACGCCGGAGCAGTTGCGCGGCGCTCAGGCCCCCGCCGCGGATCCTCGCGACAGCTTCCTTGGCAAGGTCGATAGTGTCGTGCGCGGCGCAGCTGACACGCTCTCTTTCGGGTTTGCCGATGAGATCGCCGCGGGCCTTGGCACCGGGTTCGGCATGCTCGGCGATTACGACGCCGAACTGAATCGCCAGCGGGGCATCGACGCGGCGGACAGCGAAAACCGCTTCGGTTATCGCCTTGGCGGGCAGTTGGCTGGCGGCGTGGCCGGCGGTGCCGGGCTGGCCAATGCGGGCCTCTCGCTGGCCGCCAATACGGCGCGGGCGGGCGGCGGGCTTGGTCGTGTAGCCGCCGCCTCGGCCGTAGACGGCGGCGCCCTGGGGGCGCTTCAGGGCTTCGGAAGTGGCGAGGGTGGCGCCCTAGACCGCACGGCGAACGCCATGCTGTCGGGGGCCATCGGCGCCGGGGCCGGCGCCGCTGCTCCCTACGCTATCGCAGGCCTACAGGCCGCCGCCGCACCCGTCGTGCGCCCGATCATGTCGCGCCTGCGCCCGGAAGCCTACGCATCGCGCGCGCTTGGCCAGGGGCTTGAGCGCGCAGGAATGAGCATCGATGACGTAGCCGACGACCTGGCCCGCGCGAGCGCTGACGGACAGGGTATGTACACCGTCGCCGATGCCATGGGCAATTCCGGGCAGCGCATGCTCTCGACTGTCGCGCGGACGCCGAACAATGCCCGTCAGGAGGTCGTGGAGACGCTGATGGCGCGCCAGGCCGGACAGGGGCAGCGCGTCTCGTCCGCGATTGACGATGCGTTCGGCGCCGACGCGACCCGCCGACAG
>Ga0065721_10050040_pt1 | contig 23995 bp, 16 predicted proteins | sample Mesricmetagenome_FD_59108 | JGI IMG/M metagenome (GOLD analysis project Ga0065721, IMG submission 59108) | Mesophilic microbial community from rice straw/compost enrichment Sample: eDNA_1 v2 (version 2) | ecosystem: Engineered > Solid waste > Grass > Composting > Bioreactor | place: USA: Davis...
CTGGCTGGCGGACAACTTCGGAATCCGGTTCCGGTACAACGCGCTGGGCGACTTGGCGGCGAACGATATCGTCGAACCGAGCCAGGCGTTCGGCATCACCGAAGGGGTGTCCGCGGTGGCGATGCACGCCGGGTCGACGCTTGCCATCCTCGATCCGACGAAGGCGAAAGGCATCGTATACGTTCCGGAGACGGACGACGCATGGGACTTCGCCGTCGATCAGGGCGTTTACAACGGCGGAGGCAGGGCGGAAGGCCCTTATGTGGCCGTATCGAAAGTCGGAGCCGGCAAAGCGGCCTTTATCGGCGATTCGTCGCCGGTCGAGGATGCGACGCCGAAATACTTGCGCGAGGAAACGGGAGCGGCCAAAACGACGTACGACGGCTTCAAGGAGCTGGACGACGGAGCGCTGCTCGTCAACCTGATCGACTGGCTCGGCGAACCCGAAAGCTATACGAGTCTCGACCAGGTCCCCGGGCTGACGCTGGATGAGCCGACCGCGCTGCTTGCGTTCGAGACGCCGGAATCGTCGACCGAGCCGCAGCCGGAGCCGTGGTCCGCGCCGGCAGCCGGTTACAGGTGGTGGGATCGCACGACGTTCAAGCCCGGCTCCTACGGCGGGCCGATTCAACCGATCTACGGCTTCGTCCATCAAAGCCAACTGCCGAACGCGGAGGAATTCCAGATTCGCGTCGTCATCGACAATCTGGTTCCGAACTCGACGGTGTCCGGCTTCAGCACCGGGATCTACTTGGCCGGCGGGACTCAGGTGGCGCAGTTCCGCAATGCCGACGGAAGCTGGCCGACCGCTTACGGCTATAGCGCAACCTATAGCCTGACGGCCAACGGCGAAGGGTTTGCCTATAAGGATTTGACCGTTCGCATCAAGCCGGGTACGAGCGGATCGGCCAACTTAAGGCTCAGGCAGAACGGCTCCAATCTGCTGACCCAGGCCGTTACGCTGGCGAACGTGCCGGCCGAACCGCTGCCGGATATCGAAGAGCCGGGATTGCCGGAGCTTGTATCGATCGCGGAAGCCCGGACGCAGCCGGCAGGGACCCTCGTGACGGTGGAAGGCGTCGCGACGACCGAGCCGGGAATCTTCGGAGCGCAGGCGTTCTATTTGCAGGATGATACGGCAGGTATTTACGTTTATCAGACGTTATCCGGATTCCGTCAGGGCGACAAAATCAAAATTACGGCCCCTCTCGAACTTTACAATACGGAGCTGGAGCTGACCACGCCGGTTTCCATCGCAAAAACGGGCGCCGCTTCGTTGCCCGAGGCCGTTCCCGTCGAACGAATCGACGATTCGAACCAGGGACGTCTCGTCGAGCTGCGGCAGGTCGAAATCCAGAACATCGTCGCCGCCAGTCCGAGCGGATCGTTCGAATTCGATGCCGTAAGCGGTACGGTCAGCAATCATGTGAGAGTGGACGTCCGTACCGGGCTCGGCTTGAGCGAATTCCCTTACGAGGAAGGGCAGGTCGTCGACATCAAGGGCGTATCCGCCATCTTCCGCGGCCTCTATCAGATCAAGCCGCGGGGACTGAACGATATCGCGTTAGCCGCCGTGCCGCTTAGCGAAGTGGCGCTGGAGGCGTCGGCGACGACGCTGCGGACCGGAGAGACGGCCGGGACGACGATCTCGGGAGTGCTGGCCGACGGTACGCCGGCGGATCTAGGCGCCGCCGCGGTCGACTATGTCAGCGACGGTCCGGCGGTCTCGGTGAGTCCGGACGGAACGATTACGGGCGTACAGCCGGGAAGCGCGTCAATCATCGCCTACGTGACCTATAACGGCAAAACCGTCGTCTCGAACGCCGTGTCGATGACGATCGTCGACCCGGTCGCGACCGGGGCGCCGGGCATTCCGGCGCTGTCCGATAACAACGGGCACGATACCGGACTTAAAGACGGCAGTTACACGGTCGCGATGAATATGTGGTGGGGCAACAACGGAACTTCGTTCAAGCTGTACGAAAACGGCGTGTTGATCCATACGCAATCGCTGGCGGACGCTTCGCCCGCGGCGCAGAACGTCGCGACGGAAATCGCGGGCAAAACGAACGGAACTTATACGTACACGTGCGAACTGATCAACGTATTCGGCACTTCGACGTGCGGGGAGCATGTCGTAACCGTTACCGACGCCAATCCCGGCAAGCCGGTGCTGTCGCAGGACAACTGGGACGGAGACGGCGACTACAAGGTGACGATGAACATGTGGTGGGGAACGAAAGGCTCCGAGTATCTGTTGTTCGAGAACGACGTTCTGGTCGATACGCAAGTATTGAACCCATCGGCGCAGGGCCAACAGAGCGCCGTGTCCAGTCTTGCAGGAAAAGCTCCGGGAACGTACGTGTACCGGGGAGAATTAAAGAACGGCGCGGGAACGACGTCCAGCGAGTCGATTTACGTGACCGTGACGAAGTAACGGCGAGCGTTATCAGATCGAAACGGCCGGCTCCCCGAGGGAGTCGGTCGTTTCGCGTAAATAACGGACCGATCGATTGCTCGGCGTCAGCGCGAGGGATAAAGCTCATCGAGTCCCGATGGTTCGAAGAGGGGGCAAGTCATCCGGCTAGCAACCTGTTATAATAAGGCGAGCTTGTTTTAATCATGAAGGAGAAGATGAGGATGTCGCTGGAGATCGAGCGCAAATTTTTGCTGGCGGAATCGCCGGACGGACTGACCGAGCGGGGAACGATTCGGGTCCTCTCGGCACGACGGATCGAGCAGACTTATTTGGCTATGGATAAAGAGCAGGAAATCCGGGTTCGCCGGATCACCGAGCCGACGACCGGAGAAGTCGAATATACGCATACGTTCAAACGCGGAAACGGACTGGCTCGGGAAGAGATAGAGTACGCGATATCGGAAAGCATCTACGAGCAGATGACGGGAGCTTTCGGCTGGGTGCCGCTGACGAAAACGAGGATAACGGCCGAGTGGGGCGAGCGGGTCGTCGAAATCGACATTTACGACCAATTGGAGCTGACCGTTTTGGAGGTGGAATTCGCCTCCGAAGAGGAAGCGATCCGGTTCGCGGCCCCGGGTTGGTTCGGCCCGGATATCAGCTCGGAGAAGCGGTACAGCAACAAAACGGTATGGAAAAAGCTCCAGAAGGAGCTTGCCGACGGCCGTTGACCCCGGAGGATTCGGGGGGCCGAAATCTGCGGCGCGTATTTTCTGGCCGCTCTTTTTCCGAGGAGCGGTTTTTTTTCGAGGGGAGGACCCGATTAAGCGCAGGGCGGTCGGTAGAGGTCGAATGTGTTCTCGCATTCCATATAACGTGCCCTAAGGCCGATAGAAACCGAGGCTAAGCCGGCGGCGACGACTTCCGTCGCGTCGCGGATTCCGAGCAAACGTCTTGCGTTTCCGGCCCGTTTCGGATATGATACTGAATAAACGTTCAGTAAAACGGAGTTTCCGGAAGATGAAAGATGGGAGACAGGCTCGGATGAACAAGAAACAGCTGCAAAGCGAGCAGACGAAGAAAAAAGTGGCGGACGCGGCCAAGGCGCTGTTTGTTCAGAAGGGCTTCAAAGCGACCTCGATCGAGGACATCGTTCAGGCGACCGGGAGCAGCGCGGGAAATATTTATTACCATTTCAAGAGCAAGGAAGGCTTGTTCCTCTATCTGATCGACGAGTGGGACAGGGAGTGGGAACAGAAGTGGCGGGACAAGGAGCCTCTTTTCCCGACGACCAAAGATAAGCTGTACGGCATGGCGGAGCAGCTCGTGCTCGATAACCTGAACCACCCGCTCACGAAGGCGGCCGACGAATTTTTCAACAATTCGGAGAAGCCGGGCGACGTCGAGGAACGGATGGCCGAGATGACGGCGGGGTATGTTAAATTCAACCGCAAGCTGCTGCAGCAAGGAGTCGACGACGGGGAATTCGGACCGATCGACGTCGGGAAAAGCGCGATTTTATTGGACAGCTTGATGATCGGACTTAGCCAGCATTCGCGCAAATTGAAGCAATCGGACGCGCTCGACCTGTACCGGTCGGCCGTCGACCTGTTTCTGTTCGGAATCCACGAGCGGCCGGCCGACACTTAGCCGGTTATTTTTACGATACAGAATTTATAAGTTTCACGCTTATTATTACCTGTATCGTCTCCGCAAAGCTTCTTCCGGCGTCCAAGGACGCCGAAGGCGTTTTTGCTTGTATCGTTCGGAACTCTATCTCGATGCCTGAGAGACTTCCCCAAAGCTTCTTCAGCCCGCGGAAGTCCGCGGCGTTAGCCTGCGTCATCATATAGAATGAACGTTCAGTATAAAACCATCACGGGGGATTTTTCATCATGAACTTGTTGCTTAGAAGCAGGGGAGCGGTTTTGCTCCTCATGCTGAATATACTCTTGATCTTCATGGGGATCGGGCTCGTCGTTCCGGTCATGCCCAAATACATGACGGAGCTCGGCATCAGCGGAAGCGTCGTCGGATTGCTCGTCGCGGCGTTCTCCCTGACCCAGCTGCTGTTCTCCCCGTACGCGGGAAGATTGTCCGACAAGATCGGACGCAAGAAAATGATCGTCGCGGGCATGCTCGTCTTCGCGTTGTCCGAATGGCTGTTCGGCATCGCGAATTCGATCCCGTCGTTGTTCGCGGCCAGATTCCTGGGCGGAATCGGGGCGGCGCTCATCATGCCGGCCGTCATGGCTTATACGGCCGACGTCACGACCGACGAGGAGCGGGCCAAAGGAATGGGCTTTATCAACGCGGCGATTACGACGGGCTTTATCATCGGTCCCGGCATCGGAGGTTATCTCGCGGAGTTCGGGATCCGGGTGCCGTTTTACGCCGCGGCCGTAGCGGGAGTCGTCGCGGCCGCGGTCACCGCGCTGCTGCTGCCGGAGTCGTCGACCGCGGCGGTACCTTCCGCAAGCCGGGAGAAAACCGCCCAGAATAAGGATAGCCTGCTGATGCAGCTCCGCATGTCGTACAGGGAACCGTTCTTCCCCGCGCTCATCCTCGTCTTCGTGCTCTCCTTCGGTCTGGCGAACTACGAAACGGTGTTCGGCTTGTTCGTCGATCACAAGTTCGGCTTCTCGCCGAAGGACATCGCGTTTATTCTGACGTTCGGCTCGATCTCGGGAGCCGTCGTTCAGGCGACGATCTTCGGGTGGATTCTGAACCGGTTCGGCGAAAACAGGGTCATTGCGATTTGCCTGCTTTTCTCCGGCGCGTTCATCCTGTTGACTCTGTTCGTCGGCACTTTCTGGCTGATCGCCGCGGTGACCTTTATCGTCTTCCTCTCGATCGATATTTTGCGTCCGGCGATCGGCGTCCAGATGTCGCGGCTGGCCGAAGAAAGACAAGGGTACGTGGCGGGACTCAATTCGGCTTTCACCAGCTTGGGCAATATCGTCGGACCGGTCGCGGCGGGCGTGCTGTTCGACGTGGATCTGAACGCTCCGTACATGCTGGCGGCGCTGGCGCTGATCGCCGGATTCGCGATGGCGGTAAGGTTGTCGACCCGGACGAAACCCGGCCGGGCGGCGGGCTGACGGTAACCGGGCGATCGGATAATTGGCGGACGGCTAGGTAGGGTTTTCCATTCGGGCGTCGAATTAAGGAGTAGCACCCAACCGAGGAGGTAGTCCGATGGATAACCAGCCGATATACAAAGACAACCATTTTACGATCACCAGGGAACTGTTCATCAGCGGCAACGCGCGGTTCGCGATCCAACATCTCTGCTCGATCCGATTGGTCAAGTCCAAACGGCAGATCCCCTATACGCTTCTCGTTCTCGAATTGCTCTTGATCGCGACCGGAATCGTCTGGAATTTCCGATTTCACGAGTACGTCGCGGCGCTCGGAGGAGCCGGTTTGGTCGCGAACGCGCTTCTCTATATTTTCGTCAAACCCGTCCACAAACTGACGCTGGTATTCGCTTCGGGAGAAAGGGAAGTGATCGGGGTCACCGATTACATGTATCTCGAGGGGCTGGCGAACGCCTTTAGCCGCTCGATCGTGGAGACGAAAACCAGGGGGTTGATGGTCGGCTAGCTCGAGCCTGTCGCGGCGACTCCGTTATCGTACGATGACCTTGTTGTACCCGCATTCCATCGAATAGAAAATGGCCTTCGCAGTCGCATCGCGACTGGCGAAGGCCTTTGATGTCTTTGGCAACCCGGGTAAGCTTCGCGGACCGGCAATGAAGAACGATCAGACGATCCTTTTCCGAAGCTCCGTCCGGACTTCGGCGATCAATTCGTAGGACCTTAGCCGTTCCCCTTGATCGAAGATTTGGCTGGCGATAATCAGCTCGTCGGCGGCGGTCTCGTCGAGTACGGCTTGCAGGCGCTGCTTCACCTGCTCCTTGTCGCCGACGACGGCAAAGCCGAATTGCTTGTTCAGCGCGGCTTCCTCGTAAGGAGTCCAGAGGCCCTCCATGCTGTCTACCGGGGGAGGCAGCAACCCGAAGCGGCCGCGAATCATGTTCAGGAAAACCTGCTGTCCGGAAGTGGCCAATCTTCTGGCCGCCTGTTCGGTATCGGCCGCGGTCACGCTGACGCCTACCATCGCGTACGGCTTCTCGAGCGCCTTCGAAGGCCGGAAATTCGACCGGTAGAGTTCGAGAGCGGGGAGCAGGTAATCCGGCGCGAAATGGCTGGCGAAGGCGAACGGAAGCCCGAGGCGGCCGGCCAGCTGCGCGCTGAAGCCGCTCGATCCGAGCAGCCAAATCGGAATCCGCAGCCCTTCGCCCGGAATGGCCCGGACGATGCCGACGGCATTGGACGATTCGGAATCGAAATATGCCATCAGTTCGTCGAGCAGGGCGGGAAAATCCTCGCCGCCCGCGCCCAGCCCTCTGCGCAGCACGCGCGAAACGGCTTGATCGGAGCCCGGGGCTCTGCCGAGACCGAGATCGATCCGGCCCGGATACAGAGATTCCAGCGTGCCGAATTGCTCGGCGATGACGAGCGGCGCGTGGTTCGGCAGCATGATGCCTCCGGAGCCGACGCGGATCGTCGACGTGGCCGAGGCGACGTGGCCGATCAGGACGGACGTGGCGGAGCTGGCGATGCCGGGCATGCCGTGATGTTCGGCGAGCCAAAACCGGTTGTAGCCCCATTGTTCGGCGTGACGGGCCAGCTCGACCGTGCGGCGGAACGATTCGGAAGGCGTGCCGCCCTCCGTGACGGACGCGAGGTCAAGAAGAGAAAACGGGACGGAGCTATCGGGATTCATCAGTCGTAAAGCCTCCTCTAGGGCGGGGTTAACTAACCGTCGTTCATATTGTCGATCATTTGCAGCAGGCAGCGGTTCAAACAAGCCAGGTCCTCGTCGCTTAGCCGCTTGAAGTTCGTATCCTTGCAAAACGTTTCGAACGAATTCAGCTTCTCCAGCGTCCGCTTTCCGTCGTCGGTCAGACGAACGAGCGTAATTCGCCGATCGTCCGGATCCGCGAAAGTCGAGACCAGTCCGCATTGCTTCAGCCTGTCGACCATGCCCGTCATATTCTGCTTCGTGACGTTGGCGTTCAATCCGAGCCGCTTCAGCGATAGCTCGCCTTCGGATAACGAAGACAGGATCATCCATTGATGGACGCTCGTCAGACCGGCTTCCGACAGGCGGCCGCGGCCGAGACGCTCCAGCAGGTTCGAGCATCGGAAGATGTTCGCGACGATCTTGCCGGGCAAATGTTCGTTCGGGTTCAAGGAGGTCGCTCCATTAGTCAAGATATTGACTATATCCTAATGGAAACGGATCCGAATGTCAAACGGGGCACGGCGCGGTGACCCCGCAGCCGCCGCGAGCAGGCAGCGTGCGGGAGGGTCGGAGGGGAGAACCCGGAATACCGGATCCAAGCAACTCAGCGACGGCAACTTTGAGCCGGAGGCGAGAACCCGGAAATATGCGAGTCCAAGAAACGCAGCGACGGCATCTGGGGGCCGGAGGCGAGAACCCGGAATATCGGATCCAGGCAACGCAGCGACGGCGATCAGGGGCCGGACCGGAACTTGCGGAACTTGTCCGGGCTGACGCCTTCGATCTTCCGGAATACCGAGCTAAAGTAGCTGGGGCTGTCGAACCCGGCTTGCTCGGCAATGTCCCGAAGCCGGAGCTCGGGGTGAAGAAGCATCAGCCGTTTGCTTTTGCTGATGCGTTCGCGGTTCACGTATTCCATCGGCCGCATTTGGAACGCGTGCCGGAACAGACGGCATAAGTATTGGGGGCTTACCCCGATCCGACCGGCCATCTCGTCGATCGTCAGGTCGCGGCGGCAGTTGTCTTCGATATAACGGATCACGGGCTCCAGCTTCTTGGAGTCCTGGAGGACGGAGACGGGGCTCGTCCGAACGGTTCTGGACAAGTCGAGCAGCAGCGCGTACAGCCGCTTCGAGCATTCGAGGCCGAGAAAGGGCCGTCCCGCCGAAGAGACGGCGTAGATCGCTTTCATATGGGCGAGCGGTACGTCAGGCTCCGTCAACGCGTACGCGCCGGACCGGGTCATGCCGGCCTGCTTCAGCAGCGCGGGCGCCAGACTGCCGTTGAAGGCAATCCAATGAACGCCCCACGGCTCGGATAGAGGAGAGTACACGTGAGGTTCGTTCGGATACAGGAAAAAGCCTTGGCCCGGCTTGACGACGAACGTCGTTCCGCCTACCTCGAGCTCCCCGGTGCCGGTTACGGGCTGAAGCCACTGATAGTTGGGAAACCCTTCGGTTCGTCTCGTGCGCTCTTGATTTTCCCAATGGCCTACGCTCGTCAAGAATAGCGGAAGCCGGGCGTCGGCTTCGGTTACGATCGGAAAAGAAGGCTGGACCAAGTTGATTTCACCTCTTTCATATTTTAATAGAGAGATGAATATTTTGAAATAGGAATAGGGTCCGAAGATATTTATAATACGAATATAGTTATATTTTTCATAAGGAGCGTGCAGCTTTGGCGAAGGCGAAATGGACATACGTTCCGCCCCAGAACGGTTATCCGGAATGGAACAACAACCCCGAAATTTTTCAGTTGAACCGTCTTCCCGCGCATGCGACGTTCGCGTCTTACGATACGTTGGAGGAGGCGCTAGCGGGAGACCGGAAAGCCTCCGGCTTCGACTCGTCCTTAAACGGGAAGTGGAAGTTTTCGTTCGCGACGAATCCGGACAATCGCACGGCGAATTTTTACGAGATGGACTTCGATTGCTCCGACTGGAACGAGATCGAAGTGCCCGGACATTGGCAACTGCAAGGATACGATTATCCGCAGTATACGAACGTCCGTTATCCATGGATCGATTCGGAAGCGCTGAAGCCGCCGTTCGCCCCGACGAAATACAATCCGGTCGGCTCGTACGCCCGCGAATTCGAAGTGCCGGATCGTTGGCGGGGACAGCCGGTATTCATCAGCTTCCAGGGCGTCGAATCGGCATTTTACGTTTGGTTGAACGGAGAGCTGGTCGGCTATAGCGAGGATTCGTTTACGCCGGCGGAGTTCGATCTGACGCCCTATTTGGTCGAGGGGCCCAACAAGCTCGCCGTCGAAGTGTATCGCTGGTGCGACGGAAGCTGGCTCGAGGATCAGGATTTCTGGCGAATGAGCGGCATTTTCCGGGACGTCTATTTGTATACCGCTCCGGGCATCCGCATCGGCGACTTTTTCGTCCGCACGGAATTGGACGATCGGAACGAAGACGCCGTTCTGAGCGTCGAGACGACCGTCGAAGATTACTTCGGATCGGGCTTCGGCGGGACGACGGTGGAAGCGATGCTCTACGATGCCGGATTCTCCCCGGTGTGGAAGAAGCCGATCGCCGCCGCGGTTCCGGACGGAGTCGGCGACTCGGTTAAAGTCGTCTCGTCGGCCGCGGTCGCCCGTCCTCTGAAATGGAGCGCGGAGCATCCGCATCTGTACACGCTCGTGCTCGCGTTGAAGGACGGAACGGGCAAGACGACGCAATACGTCGGCAGCCGCGTCGGATTCCGCAAGTTCGAAATCCGGGACGGGCTCATGCGGATCAACGGAGAGCGCATCGAGTTCAAGGGCGTCAACCGCCACGAGTTCTCGTGCGATACCGGCCGGACGCTCGGGGAAGACGAAATGGTCGCGGACATCCAGCTGATGAAAAAGCACAATATCAACGCCGTTCGAACGTCTCATTATCCGAACCAGCCGAGATGGTACGAGCTATGCGACGAATACGGGCTTTACGTGATCGACGAGACGAACCTGGAAACGCACGGATCCTGGCAATACGGGCAGCGGGAGGAAGGCGACACGGTACCGGCCAGCAAGCCGGAATGGCGGGCGAACGTCGTCGACCGGTGCAATTCCATGCTTCAGCGGGACAAAAACCACCCTTCCGTCGTCATCTGGTCGCTGGGCAACGAATCGTGGGGCGGGGACAATTTTATACATATGAAGGAGCATCTCCGCCGGCACGATCCGTCCCGTCCGGTGCATTACGAAGGCGTGTTCCATTGCCGCAAGTCGGAGGACGCGTCGGATATCGAGAGCCAGATGTACACGAAGCCGGCGGACGTCGAAGCGTACGCCCTGCGGGTTCCGGCGCCGACGAAGCCGTTCCTTCTGTGCGAATACAGCCACGCGATGGGCAATTCCTGCGGCGGGCTGCACAAATATACGGAGCTGTTCGAGAAATACCCGATTCTGCAGGGAGGATTCATCTGGGATTGGATCGATCAGGCGATCCGGGTGAAGGATGCGGACGGAACGACCCGCATGGCTTACGGGGGGGATTTCGGGGAAACGCCGCACGACGGCAACTTCTGCGGGAACGGACTGCTGTTCGCCGACCGGACGATTTCGCCGAAGCTGTTCGAAGTGAAAAAGTGCTACCAGAACGTCAAATTCGTTGCGGAGAACGCGGCGGAGGGCCGATTCGCCGCGAAGAACCGTTTTCTGTTCACGGACTTGAACGAATTCCGGCTGGCGTGGCGCATCGAGAATAACGGCGCACCGTTCGGCGAAGGCGAGCTGGAGCTCGATGCGGCTCCCGGTCAATCGACCGCGTTCGAGCTGCTCTCCGCGTATCCGTCGCAAGCGGAAGAGGGCGACGAATTCGTGCTGACGCTGAGCCTGAAGCTGAAGAACGATACCCTATGGGCGGAAGCGGGACACGAGATCGCGTTCGAGCAGTTCGCGCTTCCGATTCCCGTCCCCGTCCGGATCACCGCTTCGGAGCCGGATCTAGCGCCGATCGCTTGTTCGCTAACGGGCGATCTCTGGACGGTTACGGGACAAGACTTTGCCGTTCGTTTCGATGCGACGACGGGGGAGATGTTCTCTTATACCGTCCAAGGCACGGAACTGCTGAAGCGCGGTCTGGCGCCGAATTTCTGGCGGGCCTATACCGATAACGACAAAGGCAACGGGCTTCCCGAGCGCTGCGCGGTTTGGCGGGACGCCGGAGCCGGTCGCAAGCTGGTCAAGTTCGAGACGATCTCGTCGACTACGCAAGCGGAGGCGCGCGCGGACTACGTCCTTGGAACGGAGCCGGCCTCGTACTGCTCGGTCGCCTATCGCGTGCGCGGGGACGGGGCTGTCGCCGTGAGCCTCGTTCTCCGTCCGGGCGAAGGTCTTCCGGAAATTCCGGAGGTGGGCATGACGTTCGAGATGGATCGAGCTTTCGACACCGTAAGCTGGTACGGCAAAGGGCCGCACGAGAATTATTGGGATCGCCGGGCCGGCGCCCGGCTCGGATCGTTCGCGGGGAAAGTCGCGGAGCAGATCGCGCCTTACCTACGGCCGCAGGAATCCGGGAACAAGACGGGGGTTCGCTTCGCGTCGATCGCGGGCGGCTTCGGAGCGGGTATCCGAATCGAAGGCGTGCCGCTGTTCGAGCTCAACGCGTCGCCTTATTCCCCGCACGAGCTGGAGAAATACGATCATGCGCATCTGCTGCCCGCGCCGGAAAAGACGTTCGTCAGGATCAACTACCGGCAGATGGGCGTCGGAGGAGACGATACTTGGGGAGCGCGCACGCATCCGGAATACGTTTTGTTCGCCAATCGGACTTACGCCTTCGATTTCGTCATCAGGGGAATCGCCGGCCGGGAGAAATCACGTTAAGAGAACACGCCTAACGATGAAGGAGAAGGGATATATGGGCATTCAATATCGCGAAGAGCATCGTTTGTTTCATTTGTGCGGTCCGGGTACGAGCTACGTCATTCAACTGAACGAACGGGGAGTTCCGATGCACGTCTATTGGGGGCGCAAGCTGGCCGACGCCCCGTGGGAAGGAATGCTTCTGTTCAAAGAGAGGGCGTCCTTCTCGCCGAATCCGTACCCCGAGGATCGCAGCGTTTCTTTCGATACGCTGCCGCAGGAATATCCGGCGTACGGAGCCGGGGACTTCCGCCATCCCGCCTATCAAGTCGGCTTGGCCGACGGAACGACGGTGACCGAGTTTGCCTGCGAGGGGCATCGGATCTTCAAAGGGAAGCCGAAGCTGGACGGCTTGCCGTCGACTTACGCCGAGACGGAGGAGGAAGCCGAGACGCTGGAGCTCGTGCTGCGCGACGGAGTAACCGGCTTGGAAGCGGTGCTGTCCTATACGGTGTTCGCGTCGCATGACGCGATCGCCCGATCGGTCAGATTGACGAATCGCGGTTCGGCGGCTCTTCGGGTGCTTCGCGCGCTTAGCGCGAGCGTCGACTTTAATCATGACCGCTTCCATCTTCTGCAGCTGTCCGGCTCTTGGACCCGGGAGCGGGATCTGTTCAGGCGCCCGCTCGTGCCGGGGATGCAAGCGGTGGAAAGCCGCAGAGGGTCCAGCAGCCATCAGCAAAATCCGTTCCTGGCGCTCGTCTCTCCGGGAGCCGGCGAAGAGCATGGCGAAGCGTACGGATTCAATCTCGTTTATAGCGGCAATTTCGTCGCCCAAGCGGAGGTCGACCAATTCCGGACGGCGCGGGTATCGATCGGCATCAATCCGTTCGATTTCGAGTGGCGGCTGGAGCCCGGCGAAGCCTTCCAGACCCCGGAGGCGATTCTCGTCTATTCCGCCGAAGGCATCGGAGGGATGTCGAGAGCGTATCACCGGCTGTACCGCAGCAGGCTGTGCCGCGGGATGCACAGGGATCGCGAGAGGCCGGTGCTCGTCAACAACTGGGAAGCGACGTATTTCCAATTCGACGCGGACAAGATCGAGAGCATCGCGCGGGTCGGCCGCGACCTCGGCATCGAGCTGTTCGTGCTCGACGACGGCTGGTTCGGACGCCGGGACAGCGACGATTGCTCGTTGGGCGATTGGACGGTCGACCGTCGCAAGCTTCCCGGCGGATTGGCCGATCTGGCCGGGCGCGTCAACCGGCTCGGCATGCAGTTCGGCTTGTGGTTCGAGCCGGAGATGGTATCCCCGGACAGCGACCTGTACCGGGCGCATCCCGACTGGTGCCTGCACGTGCCGGACAGAAGGCGCACGGAAGCGCGCCAGCAGCTGATCCTCGACTTGTCGCGCGACGACGTCTGCGACTACTTGATCGATGCGGTCGGTTCCGTGCTCCGGTCCGCGCCGATCTCTTACGTCAAATGGGATATGAATCGCAATATGACGGAGATCGGTTCGGCGCTGCTGCCGCCGGAGCGCCAGCGCGAGACCGCTCACCGCTACATGCTGGGGCTTTACCGCGTGCTCGAGGCGATCACGTCCGAGTTCGATCGCGTCTTGTTCGAGAGCTGCTCGGGAGGCGGAGGGCGCTTCGATCCGGGAATGCTCCACTACATGCCGCAAACTTGGACGAGCGACAATTCGGACGCGATCAGCCGGCTGCGGATCCAATACGGGACGAGCATCGTCTACCCGCTCAGCTCCATGGGCGCGCACGTGTCCGCGGTGCCGAACCATCAAGTGCAACGGCTCACGTCCTTGAAGACGCGCGGAGACGTCGCGATGTCCGGCAACTTCGGTTACGAGCTCGATCTGACGAAAATGTCGGAGGCGGAAAAGGCGGAAGTGATCGAGCAGGTCAACCTCTACAAGGAAATCCGCCATCTCGTGCAGTTCGGCGATTTCTATCGGCTGCGCAGTCCGTTCGAAGGGAACGACGCCGCCTGGATCATGGTCGGAGACGACGGCTCCGAAGCGTTCGCGGTATACGTTCGCGTGTTGGCCGTTCCCCACGAGCCCCTGGATTGGCTGAAGCTTCGCGGTCTCGATCCGACGGCGCGTTATCGCGTCGTCGGCAGCGAAGCCGTCTACGGCGGCGATCAGCTCATGTACGCGGGATTGCCGATTCCCCGTCTGTACGGCGATTTTCAGAGCCGGACATGGCGGCTCGAGAGAGTATAGGGACGGGGGCGGTCGACAGACGTGGCAGCGGGGCGCCGAGGCTCGTTTTTGGTCGAATGCCGCGCTTGCCCGGGGAATAAATTCCAGCGCGCCGGACAGACTACCTCTGGGAGGTGGTCCGGAGTGGATCAACAGAAACAGCAAGTCGTGGCCGTCCGCAAAAACGGGGACGGGGATATCGTGGAGCTGAAGCTGTCGTCCGGCCAAGTCGTCGGATACAAGGAAGCCCAGCAAATGGCCAAGAGCGATCAGATCGAAAACGTGAACGTGTTCAAGGGCCGAGACGGAGACGAACATCTCCGGTCGGATCCGGACGGGCGCGAAGACAACAACCTGGATAATCTGCCGACCTTCTGAGGATGGCAAAAAAGAGGTTGTCCCGCTATCGGGGCAACCTCGGATCGTCGAGAAACCCGGTGTTTTTTCAAAACACTAGGGTTTCTCTTTATCTTTTCGTCGCTTGGCGCTTTAGGATCGGTCATCTGGATTCGCCTTGCAGATAGTTGTAGAACGGACCGTCGACCCAGAAATCGTAATTCTCGACCTCGAACGCCGGATTCAGCTTCTTAAAGCCTTCGGTGACGGCGGCGGACCGTTCCTTCAACGAGAAAGATTGCGCGTAGTGTTGGCCCGCGGCGATTTTGTTGTTGGAAATTTCCTTGTAATTGTCGAGCTTGGTCGGAGAGTAGTAGAGCGGCTGCCACCAAGAGCCGTAGAGAAGGCCCGGCTGGTCGTCCGCGTTTTTCTTCGCGTAGGTCAGAATGATCCGGTCGAACCGGGCTTTATCTTCCGCGGACGCGAACTCGAACGCCAGATCGTACTCCTTGGCGTATTGGATGTAGTTGCCGTTCTCGATCCGGACGACCTCGTACAGATCGGAAACCCCGGGATCGCCCCATTCCTTCAGATAGATGAACGCGGACGTCTTCGGTTCGAATTGGACTTTCGCTTCGATCTTCTCGCTTCGGAGCAGACCGACGAGCTGGAGCGCGTGCTTGAAGTCGGAATGTCCGTACACGATCGAGAGCGAATCGATGAAGTTGGCGTCGTAGCGGCCGTCCTTCAGATTGTAGCCGGTGACGAGATTCTGCTTCAGAGCTTCGTCCACGACTTGGCGAAGCTCCGGAGCTTGGATGATGTCCGAAGTCCGGTAAGCGTCGCCGAGCTTGACGAGAATATCGGCGTCCGTCGTATAGCCGAGGTAATGCTTGTACTGGCCTCTCGCCTCCAGCGCTTTTCCGAGTAAAGTCGTCGCCAGCGCCGCGGAAGCGGGACCGTCGCTCTTCGCTTCCGCATAAAAATCGGAGGGGAGGAGACCGGCGTCGACCGCGGCGGCGAGCTTCTTCGCTTTGTCGGTCGCGAAGGCGTCGGCTTTCCAGCCGAGCTTGAGCTTGGCCAGGGCGGATTTCGCTTTGTTCGCGGAGTACGTGAATGCCAATTCTTCCAGCTCGGCCGCTTTTAACGCGAGAGAGACCGCTTCGAGAGCTTTCAGGCGCTCGGTCGTTCGGCCGGTCAAGACGATCGCTTTCTCCGCCGAAGGCGCCGCCCCGGCGGCGATGGCGTTCAAGGCTGCCGCGTATTGGCCGCGCGTCCATGCGTCTCCGACCTCGATGCCGTACTTTTCTTTAAGAAAGAGGCCATACTCCTTCGTAAGCTTAGGGACAGCGAAAGCCGGAGCGGATGACGAGGCCGCCGAGGGAGCGGCCGCCGCCGTCTGCGGCAAGACGAGAGCCGGAGAACCCCAAAGCAATGCCGCCGCTAAAATTGCGGATAATCCCCTTTTCGTATTCAAACGAATATACACGACTTAAAACCTCCTAAACAAATCGGATAACTTGTGTAAGTTGGGAAGATCATATCACCGACTCCAAATGCTGTCAATCTTTAGATCATCGGAATCCAAAAATAACGGAAAGCTCGCTCGGGACCGAGATAAGCGGGAAATCCGCTTATCTCCCTCTAGAGCGAGACGGTAATGTCGACTAAAGTCCGGCGGAAAAGAGAGGAAATCGAAGTTCGACTCAACTCGTATGTACAACATAGTGAGATTCAGAAGACTTGTACCATTTTTGTGGACGGAAATGAAATAAAATGATTGTTCGTTCGAGCAATAACCTGTAAAATAAGGTTGCTAGCATGTACGTACAAGTGGAAATGATACTTATTTTCTTGGAGGAGGAACTTCCGATGCTGCAGTTGAAGCCTTACGAATTTTGGTTCGTCACGGGAAGCCAGCATTTGTACGGTCCGGAGACGCTCGAAGAGGTGGCCGCCCACTCCCGCGAAATGGCCGAAGGACTGGCGAAGGATGCCGGAATCGCTTATCCGATCGTGTTCAAGCCGGTCGTCAAGACGCCCGAAGAAATTCGCCGCCTATGCGTCGAAGCCAATTCGGACGACAATTGCGCGGGAATCGTCGCCTGGATGCATACGTTCTCCCCGGCGAAGATGTGGATCGCCGGATTGTCCGAACTGAAAAAGCCGCTGCTGCACCTGCACACGCAATACAACCGGGACATTCCTTGGGACACGATCGACATGGACTTCATGAACACGAACCAGGCGGCTCACGGCGACCGGGAATTCGGATTCATCGGGGCGAGGATGGGGATCGCCCGGAAGGTGGTCGTCGGCCACTGGCAGGACCCGCAGGCGCGCGCCCGGATCGGCGGTTGGCAGCGCACGGCGGTCGCCGCGGCGGAGAGCCGCGAGCTGAAGGTGGCCCGCTTCGGCGATAACATGCGCCAGGTCGCGGTGACGGAAGGCGACAAGGTCGAGGCGCAAATTCGCTTCGGCTGGGCCGTGAACGGATACGGCGTCGGAGATTTGGTCGAACGGGTGAACGCGGTCGCCCAAGCCGAAGTCGACGGCCTGATGTGCGAATACGAGGATCGTTACGAGATCGTAGAGGAAGGGCGCAAGCCGGGAGCCGTGCGAGACGCCATCGCTTACCAAGCGCGCGTCGAAATCGCGCTGAAGGGGTTCCTCGACGAAGGCGGGTTTACGGCGTTCACGACGACGTTCGAGGACCTGCACGGGTTGGAGCAGCTGCCTGGATTGGCCGTGCAGCGCTTAATGGAGCAGGGCTACGGGTTCGCCGGAGAAGGCGACTGGAAAACGGCCGCCTTGACCCGGCTGATGAAGATCGTCGCCGGGGGCGTCGGCACGTCTTTCATGGAGGACTACACGTACCACTTCGAGCCGGGCAACGAGCTCGTCCTCGGCGCGCATATGCTTGAAGTGTGTCCGACGCTGGCGGCGTCCAAGCCGCGCATCGAGGTTCATCCGCTTGGCATCGGCGGCAAAGCGGATCCGGCACGCATCGTGTTCGACGGCAAAGGCGGATCCGCGATCAACGTGTCCGTCGTCGACATGGGCAACCGGTTCCGATTGATCGTGAACGAGGTGGATGGCGTAGCGGTCGACAAAGCGATGCCGAAGCTTCCCGTCGCCCGCGTGCTGTGGAAGCCCCAACCGTCGCTGCAAGCGGGCGCCGAAGCTTGGATCTTGGCTGGGGGCGCTCACCATACCGTCTATTCGTTCGTCGCCACGACGGAGCAGGTGCTCGACTTCGCCGAGATTTTCGGCGTCGAATGCGTCGTCATCGACAAGGATACGCATCCGGTAAGGTTCCGCAACGAGTTGCGCTGGAGCCAGACCGCTTGGAAATAAGCCGCGGATCGTCCCATGGCAAGAGCCCCCGACTCGAACGAGCGGGGGCTCTTGCCATGACGGGGAACGGGAGATTCCGAATGCCACGCACGACGGACGATACTGAAGGCAACGGTCGATCTCCGACCGCACATCGTCGAGAGTTGCCGCCGGCATCGTCCGTCGCCCGTCACCCTTTCGGCGGAGGCTGCAGGAATTCCGGCTCCTTGCGAATGCGGTTGTCGACGTTGTACCGATAGGTCCGCAGCACGATAATCTTCAACACGGCGTACGCCGGAACGACGATGATCATCCCCAGAGGTCCGATGATGGCGCCGACGCCGATAATGAGCAGCATGATGGTAAGCGGATGGACGTTCAGCTGCCTGCCCATGATTTTCGGCGCGACGAGGTTGGATTCGATCTGGTTGGAGATGACGACGACGACGCAGGCTTCCAGGGCGGCGACGGGAGAGACCGTCAGCGCGACGATGACCGCCGGAATCCCAGCCAATAGCGGCCCCAAATACGGGATGAAATTGGTGATCGCCGCCACGAGCCCGAGCAGCAGCGGGTACGGCAGGTCGATGATCAAGTACCCGATGAAGACGAGCGTGCCGATGACGAGCGAGGTGATCACTTTGCCGAGAATGAACGAGCCGATGGAGCCGTCGATCTCTTTCATGACGGACAGCACTTCGCCGCGAATCCGGTCCGGCAGCATGCGGGTGACGAGCGCCGGAAACTTGTGATCCTCCTTCAGCATGTAATAGATCATGAACGGAACGAGCCCGAGCAGCACGAAGAAATTCATGACGACGTTAAAGACGCCCCGCACGCTGCCGACGATCGTGTTCAGGATGTCGCCGAGAGCCGTGGAGAGCTGCGACGCGAGGTTCTCGGTCGAAAACGTTTCCTCCCGGCTGATGCTCTGGAACCAGGGGTGCTCCTGAAGGGAGAGCATCCAACTGCGGATCGTCTCGAGCATCTCGGGAAAATTTTGCACGAGCGTGAACGACTGCTGGCGAATCGGGGGCCAGACGAGCCAGGAAAACAAGAAGAGGATTCCGATGACGATCAAATAAACGATAAGGATCGAAAGGCCGACTGGCAGCCGCTTCGAGATCAGCCTGACCGCGGGCCGGAACATATAGTAGAACATGCCGGAGACGACGACCGGCAAGAAGATCGCGGCCAGCATTTTGCCGAGCGGATCGAACAGGAAATCGACCTTCGAAGCCAGATAGGCGATCAATAATACGATGATCAGCCCGTAGCCGATCCGAAACCATTTTCCTTGCGGCATTCCAGCTCCTCCTTTTTCCTCCCTTGCGACTGTCGCAAACTCTCTCATAACTATATCATTAAACCCATATGCGGCGAAAATAAACGCGGCCTTCCCCGATATCGGGAATAGGCAGGCGGGAATTCACATAAATATAATTCGTCGCGGACGGCGAATCCGTGAATTTTCTTGCGACATTTTTGAAAATGGGGTGATTATTTTCATTATTTTCGATATAATGAATGTAAATTTCATGTGAGTTGTCAGGAAAGTTAACTGAAAGATGACAAAAAGAAACGATTATTTTACAAATCCGACATTTCTCCGCAAGTCCCCCTATTTGAGGAGGTGATGCCGCATGCAGGTTGCTCCGACGTTCGTGTCTCCCGACGATCTGTACTTGTACAATACCGGGCAGCTCTTTCGCGCTTATCGAACGTTCGGGGCTCATTCGATGGAAGCGGGCGGAACGAGGGGCGTCCGTTTCGTCCTATGGGCGCCGCACGCCCAAGAAGTGTTCGCCGTCGGCGATTTCTGCGATTGGAGCTCGTCCGACAGAACGCGGGCGGTCGCGCTGGAGCCGGTCGGGACGACCGGCGTCTGGGCCGGTTTCGGGCCGGGACTTAGCGATGGCGTCCGTTACAAGTACGAGATCGCGGACGCCAACGGCGAACGCCGGTTGAAAAGCGATCCCTTCGCTTTCCGCAGCGAGCTTCGGCCGAATACGGCTTCCGTCGTCTCTCCCCTGGACGGCTACGATTGGCAGGACCGGGAGTGGCAGCAAAGGAAGAAGCAAAACCCGCCTTACGGTCGGCCGATGCTGATCTACGAGGTTCATCTCGCTTCTTGGCGCATGGATGCGCCGGAGCAATTCCGGGATTACGCCGCTTTGGCGGACGAACTCGTCGACTACGTCTGCGAGATGGGCTACACGCACATCGAGGTGCTGCCGCTCGCCGAACATCCGCTCGACCGTTCCTGGGGTTACCAAGCCACCGGCTATTATTCGGCCACGAGCAGATACGGCCCTCCCGAAGGGCTGAAAAAACTCGTCGACAGCGCCCATCGGCGCGGCATCGGCGTGCTGCTCGATTGGGTGTGCGGCCATTTCTGCAAGGACGATCACGGACTCAGACGGTTCGACGGTTCCCCGTTGTACGAGCATGCCGATTATCGCAGAGCCGAGAAGCCTCTCTGGGGCACGCTGGCGTTCGACTTCGGCAAGCCTCAGGTGCTTAGCTTTTTGATTTCCAACGCTTTATTCTGGATGGACGTCTACCATATCGACGGCTTGCGCGTCGACGCGGTGGCGAGCATGATCGATCTGAATTTCGACAAACCCGACTCGATGAAAACGGTGAACCGCTACGGCGGAACCGAAGACGTCGAAGCGCTGAATTTTCTGCGCCGATTGAACGAAATCGTCTTCCGTTATTATCCCGAGGCGCTCATGATGGCAGAAGATTCTTCCTCCTATCCCGCCGTCACCTCGCCGACCTATCTGGGAGGCCTCGGATTCAATTACAAATGGAACATGGGCTGGATGAACGACATGCTCCGCTATATGGAGACCGATCCCGCCCGCCGTTCCGCCCGCCATTCGCTCATCACGTTTTCCCTGCATTATGCATTCTCCGAAAATTACGTTCTACCTCTCTCGCACGACGAAGTCGTCCACGGCAAACGATCCCTGCTGAACAAAATGCCGGGCGCCTACGAAGAAAAGTTCTCGAATCTCCGCTTGTTTTACGGATACTGGATGACGCATCCCGGCAAGAAGCTGCTGTTCATGGGCGGCGAATTCGGACAGTACGACGAATGGAAGGATGACGCGGGCCTCGACTGGGACCTGCTCCGCTACCCGTTGCACGACGGCATGAGGAAGTACGCGGCGGATTTGAATCGCTTGTACGTCCGGGAACCGGCTCTCTGGGAGAACGACCACTCTCCCGACGGCTTCGAATGGATCGACGTGAACAACGCCGACCAGTCCATGCTGTCGTTCCAACGGAACGGCAAATCCCGGCACCGCTCCGTCGTCGTCGCGTGCAATTTCTCCAGAACGGCGTATTCCGTCTACCGGATCGGGGTTACCGGGGCGGGGACGTACCGGCTGCTGCTCAACAGCGACATAGCCGATTACGGCGGATCCGGGGTCTTCGTTCCGGAGTACGCCGAAGCGCATCGCATACCCATGCACGGCAAACCGTACAGCATCGAAATTCCGGTTCCCGCTTTGTGCGTCCTGCTATGGTCGTCGGAGACGGCATCGCCGGAGGCAGGCTAACGCCCGTTATCGCCATCGACAACGAACTAGGGGAGGAAAGACGCGAATGCGCAAAAACGAATGCATCGCCATGCTGCTCGCCGGAGGAGAAGGCCGCCGCTTGGGCGTTCTCACGAAGGATTTGGCCAAACCCGCGGTACCTTTCGGAGGAAAATACCGCATTATCGATTTTACGCTCAGCAACTGCGCGCATTCCGGAATCGAGACGGTCGGGGTGCTTACCCAATATCAGCCGCTCGTTCTGACGCAGCATCTCGGAATCGGCTCGCCTTGGGGGCTCGACCGGCGCGAAGGAGGCATGCACGTGCTGCCGCCGTACGTCCGGCAGAAGGGCGGCACGTGGTACAAAGGCACGGCGAACGCGATTTACCAGAATCTCGGATTCATCGAACGTTACGATCCCGAGTACGTTCTCATTATATCGGGCGACCACATCTATAAAATGAACTACGACTTGCTGCTCGAATCCCATAAGAAAACGGGCGCGGACGCGACGATCGCCGTCATCAGCGTGCCGTGGGCGGACGCCGGCAGGTTCGGCATTCTAAGCGTGGACGAAGAGGGGCGAGTGTCCGAGTTCGCCGAGAAGCCGAAGAAACCGAACAGCAATCTCGCTTCGATGGGCGTGTACATGTTTACGTGGTCGGTGCTGCGGGACGCGCTCGTGCGGGACGAAGCGAACCGCCAGTCCTCGAACGACTTCGGCAAGGACGTCATTCCGACGCTGCTCGCCGAAGGCGCGAGGCTGTTCTCGTACCGGTTCGACGGCTATTGGAAAGACGTCGGCACGATCGACAGCTTATGGGAAGCGAATATGGATCTGCTGGAGGAAAAGCCGTCGCTTCGCTTGAACGACCGGTCTTGGAGAATCTTCTCCGCGAATCCGAATCAGCCTGCCCAATACGTCGCGCCGACCGCGTCCGTGCAAGGCTCTCTGATCAACGAAGGCTGCGTCGTCGAGGGGGTCGTCAACCGGTCGGTGCTGTTTAACGGCGCCAGAGTCGGAGAGGGCAGTCTGGTCGAGGATTCGATCCTGATGCCCGGCGCGGTCGTCGGGAAAAACGCGCGAATCGTCCGCGCGATCGTCGGCGAAGGCGCGGTCGTCGAGGACGGCTGCCAGGTCGGCGCGGCGGACGAGGAGGAGATCGCCGTCGTCGGCAGCGGGGAAACGATCCGCCCTAAGGCGGAGCTTAAGGAGGCGGAGCCGGTATGAAGCTGCCCTTGACGGGAGTCATCAATCTTATTCACGAGGCCGACGAGATGGAAACCCTAACGGCCAACCGCTGCTTGGCGACGGTGCCCTTCGGCGGAAGATACCGGCTGATCGACTTCGTTCTGTCGTCGATGGTCAATTCGGGCATTCCCCGCGTGGCGGTGTTCGCCCACCGCAAATTCCGGTCGCTGATGGATCATCTCGGCTCCGGGGCGAACTGGGACTTGCACCGGAAGCAAAGCGGGCTGTTCGTGCTGCCGCCCTCCATGGAGGATCAAACCGATTTCGGAAAGGGCGATCTCTATCATTTCTACCGTCACCGCGACTACTTCGCCCGCAGCGCCCGGGACTACGTCGTCATTACGCGCAGCCATATGGTCTGCAACGTGGATTTCGCCCGGGTGCTGGAGCAGCACCGGGACACGGGGGCCGACATTACCGCCGTCTGCAAGAAGACCGACGGAGGAGTCCCCGGCTTGGCCCGCAAGGCGAAGCTCGACGAGGCGGGAAGAATCGTCGAGATGCAGGATCATTTCGGCAGGTTGGACAGCGACGTCGTCTCGATGGAAATGTACGTCCTGAGCAAGGAGCTGCTGCTCGACTTGGTGGAGACGTCGCTGGCGCAAGGGCGCGATCACTTCGTCAGGCACTCGATTCTGTCCCGCTTGAACCGGTTGAACGTTCGCGCCTATATGTACGAAGGGGTGCTCGGGGTCGTCAACAACGTCGCCGCGTATTATCGGCACAGCCTGGAGCTTCTGCGGCCGGAGGTGTGGAAGGAGCTGTTTTTCAAGCCGGGCGCCATCTACACGAAAGTCAAAGACGAGCCGCCGACGCACTACCGCTCCGGCGCGAAAGTCTCGAATTCCCTAATCGCCAACGGTTGCGATATCGAGGGGACGGTGACCGGCAGCATTTTGTTCCGGGGGGTCAAGGTGGCCAAAGGGGCCGTGATTCGCAACAGCATCGTCATGCAGAACGGAATCGTCGGCGAGAACGGCGTTCTCGACAACTGCATTCTCGATAAGGAAGTGGAGATCCGCCCGAGCCAGCAGCTCAGAGGATCGGAAGATTCGCCGTTCATCGCGCTGAAGCGCAAAGTCATCTAACCGGAGGAGAATCCATGCGAGTGATGTTCGCGGCATCGGAAGCGATGCCGCTCGTGAAGACCGGGGGGCTGGCCGACGTCGTGGGCGCCCTGCCCAAGGCGCTCGCCAAGCTGGGCGTCGAGGTCACCGTCGTCCTGCCGAAATACGGCGAGATTCCGCAGGCGATCGCGGAGACCG
>Ga0065721_10004594_pt1 | contig 23981 bp, 25 predicted proteins | sample Mesricmetagenome_FD_59108 | JGI IMG/M metagenome (GOLD analysis project Ga0065721, IMG submission 59108) | Mesophilic microbial community from rice straw/compost enrichment Sample: eDNA_1 v2 (version 2) | ecosystem: Engineered > Solid waste > Grass > Composting > Bioreactor | place: USA: Davis...
AGGATGTTGTCCGTATTTATGGTCAGGGCGCCGCCGTGCAGCAGGCCGGCAGTTGGGGTGATCAGGTCACCCGAGCCGATTGTCGCTAATGTCAGATCGCCAGCGACATCCGGTGCTGCGGTGAGCACCAAATCGGCGTTGTTGGTGCTGAAACTGGCGTTGCCGCCAGTGTTGATCGAGGTCAGGGTCAGACCGTCAGTATCAGTCAGCGCAAAATCACCCGCGCCCTCGATATCCAGCGCGAGTGCATCAAAACTCGTGGTCCAGGTTTGCGCCTGGGATCCGTCGCGCAGGGTGATATCGGCATTGGCGGCGCCCAGGGTTACTGTGTCCGCCACCAAATTGTCGGCAAAGATGGTGAGATCACCGTTATGCAGCAAACCGGCATCGGGCAGGATGATGTCCCCCGAAACCAACGTCTCCAGCGCCAATTCCCCTGCAACTTCCGGCACCGCATCGAGCACCAGATCCGCACCCGTGGTGCGGAAAGTGGCATTGCCGCCGGTGGTGACGGCGCTCAATGTCAGGCCGTCGGTATCGGTAAGTATCAGGTCGCCGGTGCCGGCAATATCGAGCACCAGAGAGTCGAAACTCGTCGTCCAGGATTGCGCGAGGGCTCCATCGCGCAGGGTGATATCCGCGGCTGTAGCGCCCAGGATGATGTCATCCGCTACCAGGTTGTCGGCGAAGATGGTGAGATTGCCCGTGTGCAGCAGGTCAGTATCCAGAAGGATATCGCCGGAGCCGTTGATCATCAGGCTCAAATCCCCCGCCACGGTCGGCGCACCTGTGAATATCAAATCCGCATCTGTAGTGCTGAAGCTGGCGTCGCCGCCAATATCACCGGAACCTACGGTCAGGTTGCCGCTATCGGTGGCAAANGTGGCGCTGCCGCCGGTGATGANCGAGGTCAGNTTTAGGGCGCTGCTGTTGGTCAGCTCGAAATCGCCATNGCCTGCAATTTCCAATGCCAGCTCGTCGAAACTGGTTGTCCANGTTCGCGCCTGGGAGTCGGTACTGCGCAGGGTGATANTGGCGCTCGTTGCGGTGAGCGTCAGGTTGGCATCGTTATCTCGCAGATCATCGGCATCGACCGTTAAAACACCGCCGACGGCGAGACCGGCATCGGAAACAATCACGTCGCCGGAGCCTTCGGTGGTTAAGGTCAGATTGCCCGCAATGGTCGGGGAATCGGTAAACATCAAGTCGCCATCGGTGGCGCTGAACGAAGCATCGCCGCCGATAGAGCCAGCACCCAGGGTCAAGCTACCGTTTTCCGTAGCAAAAGTGGTATTGCCGCCGGTGGTGACCGAGGTGACGGTGAGATCGCCGGTATTGGTGAGGCTGAAGTCACCAGTGCCAGCGATATTGAGTACCAGTTCGTCGAAAGTGGTGTTCCAAGTTCTCGCCTGAGTGCCGCCGTTGCGCAGGGTGATATCGGCGGTAGTGGCTGCCAGGTTCACATCGACATCGGCATCGCGCAGGTCGTCGGCGTCCACGGTCAGATCGCCGCCGACGGCGAGACCAGCGCCCGGCAAAATCACATCACCTGAGCCAACGGTTGTCAGGCTCAGATTCCCGGTGACATTGGGTCCGGTGGCCAGTACCACATCACCATTGGTCGCGGTCAATGCGGCATTTCCGCCGATGGTGGCGGAGTTCAAAGTCAGGTCGCCATCGGCAGTGAAACTGGCGTTTCCGCCAGTGGTCGTCAGGGTCAGCGTCAGAGCGTCGGTATTGCTCAGGTTGAAGTCGCCGGTACCAGCGAGCGATAGCACCAAGTCATCAAAAGTCGTCGACCAATTGCGATCCTGCACCCCCGCAACACGCAAAGTGATATTGGCGTTGGTGGCGGCCAGGGTCAGTTCACCACCATCGCTATCGCGCAGATCATCGGCATCCACGGTTAAGTCGCCAGCGACGGTAAGACCGGCGTTGGACACAATCACGTCACCGGAGCCCACAGTCGCCAGGCTTAAATCACCCGCAATAGTCGGAGCGCTGGTCATTACCAGGTCGCCAGCCGTGGCCGTAAATTCTGCATTGCCGCCGATGGAGCCAGCGCCCAGTGTCAGACCACCATTAGCGATAAAGCCGGCATTGCCATCGGTGGTGACCGAGGTCAGTGTCAGAGCGCCGGTGTTGGTCAGGTTGAAATCGCCAGTGCCGGTGATATCGAGTACCAGCTCGTCGAAGGTGGTGGTCCAATTTCTGGTTTGAGTGCCGCCATTGCGCAACGTGATATTGGCAGTGGCAGCTTCCAATATCACATCAGCATTGCTATCCCTCAGGTCATTCGCATCTACGGTGAGATTGCCACCGACGGTAAGGCCTGCGTCCTCCACAATTACCGCGCCGGAACTCGCAGTCAGGCTGAGATCGCCTGCAAAGGTTGGAGCATTGATAAATTCCAGGTCACCCTCGGCTGCGGTGAAAGCCGCATTGCCGCCGATAGAGCCGGAGCCTAAGGTCAGACCGCCGTTTAGGGTGGCAAAGCTGGCGTTGCCGCCGGTAGTGACGGAGGAGAGGATCAACGCGTCGGCGTTGGTCAGGTTGAAGTCGCCGGTACCTGCGATGTTCAGCACCAACTGGTCAAAAGTGGTGGTCCAGGTGCGGGCTGCGCTGCCATCGCGCAGGTTGATATTGGCGTTGGTAGCGGCCAGAGTCAGGTCGGCATCGCTATCGCGCAGATTCTCTGCGGCAATGGTCAGGTCACCCGTATGCACCAGTCCGGCGTTGGGGATCACGACGTCGCCAGATCCCAGCGTTGTCAGGGAGAGGGCGCCCGTCACATTGGGTGCAGAGGTCAGCACCAGATCCGCTCCGGTAGCGCTGAAGCTGGCGTTGCCACCCGTGGCAACAGAGGTGAGTGTCAGGCCGTTGGTGTCGATCAGGGAAAAATCCCCGCCGCGGGCGATTTGCAAAGCGAGCTGGGTAAAGCTGGTGGCCCACGTCTGCGCCAGGGCACCGTCGCGCAGGGTGATATCGGCATTAGTGGCGCCGAGAGTAATGGTGGAGTCGCTGTCGCGGACATTGTCCGCCAGGATGATCAGCTCGCCGCTGTGCAGCAGGCCGGTGTTTGCAATCACCAGATCACCGGACGTCATGGTGGTCAGGCTCAGGTCGCCAGCGACGGTTGGAGAGGTCATCAGCACCAGATCAGCCCCGGTGGAATTGACGGTGGCATTGCCGCCGACAGTGAGCCCGGTCAGGGTCAAGCCATCCTCGTCGGTAAGCTGAATATTCGCAGTGCCGCCCATATCCAGCGCCAGACTGCCCAGCCGGGTCGTCCAGTTGTGATCGCCACCAGGATTGCGCAGACGGATATCGGCGGCAGTGGCTTCCAAGGTGAGAGTCCGGTTGGTGTCGAGCAGGTCGTTCGCATCGATTACCAAATTGCCTGCATGAATGAAGCGGGCAATGGGCACCACCAGATTGCCGGTGCCAGTAGTGCGCAAGGTCAAATCACCCGTCACCTGCGGCTGGGCAGTAAGCACCAGATCCGCTGCGGTGGTGGTAAAGCTGGCGTTGCCGCCGGTTTCTACAGAGGTGAGAGTAAGACCGTCCGTATCGGTCAGCGTAAAACTTCCGGTGCCAGTGATATCGAGAACTAACTCATCGAAGCTGGTGGTCCAGGAGCGCGCGGCGGTGGCATTGCGCAGGGTGATATCGGCGTTGGCGGCACCGAGGGTGACGTTGGTGTCGGTGTCGCGCAGGTCGTCAGCCAGTATTGTCAGGTTTCCAGCAATGCTCAGACCGGCAGTGGGTAGTACAAGATTACGGCCCGCGTTCAATGTGAGGGGGCCACTGCTTACTGGTGTGGTATCCGTGATGGTGAGATCGGAGCCATTCCCGGTAGTAACGGTTAGGTTCCCGTTGCTGCTCAGATTGCTGATGGAGAGCGCGTTTGCATCCACCACCTGTACCGTCTGGCCGCCAGCTATCTGCAACGCCAGCGTGTTGAAATCCACGTTCAGCGTCGACGCAGCCGTACCGTTGAGGGTCAAATTGGCGTTGTTGGCCGTCAGGCTCACCGTCGTATCTGAGTCCCTTACCCCGAGGGCATTAACGGTCAGGTTGCCAGCCGTATTCCAACCCGCGGCGGGCACTACCAATTGGCCATTGGCCACCGAGAAAGTCGAGCTGCCAGCAATGGTCGGAGTGGCCTGCGTAAGAGTGAGATTGCCCGCAGTGGGCAGGCTGACGTTAAGGTCGCCATTGATATTCAGACTGGACAGGGTCAGTGCCTGGCTGTTGGACAAAAACGCGCCGCCACCGGAATTCAACGTAAGACTGCCCACACTGGTTTCCAGTCCGTCAGCCAGAGAGCCTATGCCGCCGGTGCCGGCCGTGAGTGTGGCGCTGGTGCCAGAGAGATTCACGCCGGTGCCGTTGGCNTCGGTGATGGAGCCGCCGGCGTTAATCGTCACTGTTCCACCGGTCACGCGNCCCAGCTCCACATTACTGCTAGCGGCGATATTGACGTTACCCGTACCGGCATTAACTTGACTGGTCGCGCCAAAGATCACACTGCCACTGAGGGCGTTCAAGAAAGTGATGCCGGAGCCATCCGTATCCACGATATTGGCATTGAGCAGCAGGTTGCGACCTGCGCCCAGGGTCAGCGAGCCGGCCATGCCACTGAGATCAATATTGGCTCCCACAGCCAAGTCAGTGCCTGCGCCGGAATTGACGATGATATTTCCCCCCTGCGGGGCTATTGTCCCCAGGGTCAGTGCATTACTGTCATTAACCGTAATGGTATTGGAAAAGCCATTGGTAAGACTCAAGGCATCGACAGAGGTATTGATCTGTAGATTGCCACCCGCTGCGTTGGTATTAATCGCCAAATTGGTGGCACCCAGCGTTAAGGTTCTGCCGCCATAACCGCCGGAGTTATAAGAGACTATATCCGGCCCCAGCAGCGTCAAGGCGCCGGGAGCCGTCAACCCGCTTTCAGGAAGAACCAACATAAATTCCGAGGCGAGCTGGATGTAATTGCCGCCTAATGTGGCTGAATCTGCGACCCACAATTCCCGGGGGGTTAAGAGAACAGCGGAATCAGCGGCGGACAAATGATTGACGACCATTAGGGTCTCGGTGCCGCTTTCCGCACCCACATACAGGTTGATGTTGCCCGCACTGCTTTCCGCATGAAGATAATTGACGTGCAGAGCAAGGTCGCTCATGCCACCACTCGCCGCCAGAATGACCCCGCCGTTAATATCTAGCGTCTTAACGTCCCACAATGCATCGCCGTTATCATGGATCTGGCCATTCAGCACACGTAAGCGAACCGCATCAGTTGCTGCCGCCGCAGACGCCAATCCCGTGATATAGGCATCACCGGTTTGCACGGTGATATCAATCTTGCCGGCGCCAGCGTTGATAACGCCGGTGCCTCCCGTAGCGGTGCCATTGGCAATGCTGAGCCCGGCCCCTGCCGTGGCCGTGAAATTCATGCCATCCACTGTATTGGGGTTGGAATCCCAGATGCCGCCGTTTGCGGTGAAAATGATTTGACTGTTTGCCTCTAAAGTCAGTGTCTGAGTCGCGCCCATGCCGTCGTAGTCCAGCACGGCATCGAATGTGATGTTGCCCGCCCCCGCAGCGCTGGAGGCGGTGCTAATGCGCACGTTGCCGTCATTGTTGAGGGTATTCCACAGCGTCAACACATTGATCTGCGCGGAGGCGATAGTCGAAGATGACGGGGCCCAATTGTTGGGATTGCCGCCGATAAATCCGCCCCCCGTATCCGCACCGACTGCATTCGGTACGATTCTGATATCGGTCGGATCGATATACCAAAGGCCGCCTTCGCCGTTGCTTGCCCCAACATCTACGGCGCCGTCGATACTGATAAATTCCCGGCCCGAGACCTCAACAAAACCGCCATCGCCGGATACTTCTCCGCCGCGCGCTTTGATCGCCGCGTCCGAAGTCAGCCACGTCGATTTCTCGGCGATCACTACAACATCACCCGCATCGCCAACCTGATCGGCGCTGGCGTCGATGTGACTGCCGGAGTGCATAGCGATCGCGTTATCGGCAGTTAGGGTGATATCGCCGCCGTCGCCCGTGCCTGAGGCAACTGCGGTAATGCGGCCAGATTGATTGATGGCGTCAGCGGTGAGGGTGATTTCACCACCAGAACCCGATTCCGCAGAGGCGTCCAAGGTGCCGCTGTTGACTATGCCGGCGCCGCTCAGCAAATGAATTTCACCGCCTTCGCCGGTAGCGCGCACGGCGCGGATCAAGCCGCTGTTATTGATCGCGGCGTCGTAAGCCAGCTGGGCTTTGTCGCTATTGAGAATCAGCGCGACTTCACCAGCCGTCAGAGTGCCCTCATTTACGACCCGGCCGATAAGGTCCGTATCTTCCACCAGAATCGGGATTTCGCTGCCGGCGGTATGCAGCAGTGCCTGGCGGCTGGACTGCAGGACAATGTCGCCGTCCGGGACGTTGATCTCTCCCCGGTTAATCACTTCCGGGGCCAACAGCACTACGCGGCCATCCGCGTCTATACGACCGCGGTTTTCCACGCGGCCATCGGTGGTGCCACTGAACGCATCGCGCCCGGCGAGAAAGTCCTGGTCGGCGATATCGAGGGTGGTGACGACCAGACTGCCGACATTGATCTCGGCACCGTTGCCGAAGAGCACGCCGTTGGGATTGATCAGATAGACCTGGCCGTTGGCGTTGAGGGCGCCGTGAATTTCTGACAGGCGATCACCGAGTACGCGGTTGAGCGCTACGGCATCGGCACCCGGCTGTTGAAAGTTGACGGTCTGCTGGCTGGCGATATCAAAGCTTTGAAAGTTGAGGATGGCGCGCTGACTGTTCTGCAATACCTGCATGGTGTCGCCGCTGACGGAAATACTGGCATCCCCGGCCACCACCTGGCCGCCCTCCGGCAACGCCATAGCCTGGCCAGACAGCGCCAGCAGCACCGCCGCATAGAGCCGGTTCGGTGTCAGGCACTTATTGCCAGCGAATTTCAAAGAGGACCTGATCATCACCTTCCACCTTCACACCATCGATGTTGCCGTCCAAACCTTTGGCGCCCACCACTTGGGCATTGAATCGCCCTCCCCAACTGAATGACAGCCCGAAACCAGCGCCGCTCAGCTCGCCGTCGCGTTTGTCGCCGAGGATGTTCTCCTTGCGACCGTGGGCGTATTCGGCAAACAGAAATGGCTCCAGCCGCCAGCGGGCGCCGCTGGCTTGCAGCAGATTGGGCAGGCGCCATTCCAGCGCCGCCAATACAGCGCTGTCCGCGTTGAAGACCCCCGGCGCAAACCCGCGCACTGCGTAGGCGCCGGAGAGCCCCAAGCCTTCAATACTCGGCAATACATCCGGCGTGTACTGGCCACGCGCGTTCAATTGCCAGATATTGCGCAGCCGCCCTTTGCCTATGCCTTTCGCCACCAAGGCGCTGAAATCCACTTTATTGAAGTCGCCATCCGGCTGTCCGTCCACCTGATACTCGCCGTAGCTGTATTCCAGTAGCGACTGAAACACCGCGCCGCGTTGGGCCGACTGGAGCGTTTTGCTCCACTGCAGCGATATCGCTTGGCTCTGCTCATCGGCCACGGTTATGGAGTCCGTCTCTATGTTGTTGCGTTTGTCGTAAAAGCCCAGCCGCCAGCTACTGCGGGCATTCGGATGATGTCGGGAGAAATAACTGAAACCGGTGCGTATGGTGCTGGCATCGCCCTTCAAACCCAGTGCGGCAAACCGGTCTCCGACTTCGAACTGGTTGTTGCTGGCGCTCAAATCCCATAGATAATCCAAATCACCGAATGGCAACTGATAGCTCAGGCTACCGTAGGTATTAGCCACATCGTCTACTGCATAAAGCACGGCAAGAGACAGGCGGTCGTGACGTCCGGTTAACTGGTACTCGGAATATTGGGCGATCAGGCGGTGTTCACCGCTGGCGGGGCTGCCGTAGTTATCGGCTTTGAAGGCGACGGTGCGTTTGGTGTCCGGATCTATGCGCAGATTGAGAAAAGCTTCGCCACCTTTTTTACCGCGAGAATAAAACGCAAAAATGCGAAAGCCATTTTGCGCCTTGAGTGCCTGCACCGTCTCCTCGACGGCGGGACCAAAGAGAATTTTGCCAACGTATTGTTGGAATGGGCGATCGAAGCGGCGGTCCGGCAACTTGGTGTTATTAATCACATGAACACCGCCGAGCATCCCCTCCTTCACCCGCATCTCCACCACGCCACCCTCCACTCGCTGCGGCGGCAGGTAAACCGTGTGAAAAACATAACCGCGATTGCGCAGAAATAAGGTGAGTGCGTCGGCCACCTGGTGCAACTCATCCACCGTCATGGTCTCGGCAAAACGCGCTCGCTCCAGCGCCAGGCGCTGCTTGATCTCTTCGAGATTCAATCCATGGGCTTGCGCCTGATCGACACCTGACAGAGTAAACGCAGCGACACGCAGGCGAAAATCATCCTGTGCCGGGTTCACGCTTTGCGCCTGCGTTGCAAGCGCAAAGAGCGAGGCCGACAGTAGCAACAGCAATCGCAGGAATAATCGGTTGATCCAAAATTGCATGGGCATGTTTTATTGGTTTTGGATATGACGTTAAGGGCGGCCCAGTCCGGCCTCGTTAACGCAGTGATTGGTGAAACCTCTCAGGTTTCGGCGGCCCCGGATATTTTTATTAAATATAGACTACTCCCGCTTCCCAGCAGGTCGACCCGGCGAAAGACGAAATAAAATCCGGGAGCGCGACAGAATTCCGCCGCACTGGTGTGGTGCAGATGTGGAGCGGCAGCATAAGTCAAAACCCCGCCAGCACCAAGTCCCGAAACCCGGCTCGAATTGCTCGAAGGTTGCCAAGGCGCAGACGCTCCTCCATCCTTTATGGAACATAACCGGGTGACCCCGTGTCAGGACGTACCCGGCCACGCACATATTGGTTTTTCAAAACGCATGAAAGTACTACTCGTCGACGATCACGGACTTTTTCGCCACGGGCTGGAAATGCTCCTGTCCGGTCAGAATATTTTCCGCGAAGTGCTGCACGCCGCCACCGGTCAGGAGGCTCTCGCGTTGCAAGCGCAGCATTCGGATATCGACTTGGTGTTACTGGATTACAACCTGGGCACAGACCACGGTCTCGACGTTCTGCTGCAACTCAAACAGCGCGATCCGGCGCTGCCCATCGCCATGGTGTCCGGGCGCGATGATCCGCAGGTGATTCTTAGCGCTCTGGGCAGCGGCGCCAGCGGCTTTATTCAGAAGAATCTCGAGCCCGACGACATAGTGGCCGCCATTCAGCTGGTGCTCGACGGCGGCATTTATGTGCCTCCCACTGTGCTGACCGGTTCGAGAAACAAAACCCCGGTGGAGCACAAACTCACCCGCCAAAAACAATTGCAGCATCTGGCGGAAATCGCCCGCCGGGTGATCCGCGAGAAAAATCTCGACGTGCGCCAACAGGCGGATATCGAAAGCGAGATGACCTCCGCGCTCAACCGCCTGGTAATGGAACTGCAACAGGATCGCACCCGTTTAGAGGTGTTGGCGTTTCAGGACGATCTCACCGGCGTGGCCAACCGCCGCCTTTTCCTCGAACGTTTGGAACAAGCCCTGCGCAACAGCCGGCGCAGCAAAACCCAGATGGCCCTGGTTTATCTGGATCTCGACTACTTCAAACAGATCAACGACAGCCTAGGCCACCAGGCCGGGGATATTCTGCTTAAAGAAACTGCGCAGAGACTGATGCGCTCGGTGCGCGAAGTGGACACGGTTGCGCGTTTGGGCGGCGATGAATTCACCTTGGTTTTGGTCGATATCCAGTCGGAAGAAGGCCTGCACAGTCAACTCACCCGCCTGCGCAGCACCCTGAAAAAACCTGTCGTACTGGAAGATGGCCAGGAATGCACCCCCTCCGCCAGTATCGGCGCCGCCATCAGCGACGGCTCCGAATCCGCCGCCGATTTGATGAAACGCGCGGATGAAAGTTTGTATGAGGTGAAGGCGAGTGGGCGGGATAATTTTGTGGTGGCGCCGGTTAGGGGAGGGTAAATGCCGACCGAGCACTTTGTTTCAACCACCCTCCCCGCCAATCCAATTTGATCCACATATAAACCATTAAGCTATCTTATGATCCATATATGGATCATATTTGAGAACTTTGATTTAAATTCTGCTAGCTTGGTTCATATACAGACCATAAGATACTCATATGATCCACATATGAATCAAGGCAGCGCCATGTCCAGGGTTTCAACACGCACCTATTCCCGCTATAGCCAGGAGGCGATCGCCCTCCTGGGCAACCTTATCCGCACCACAAGAAAGGAGCGCCGGATGACCGCACAGGAGGTTGCCGACCGCGCCGGAATCTCCCGTGGTTTATTGCAACGTATCGAGAAAGGCGATCCTAAGTGCGAGTTAGGCGCAACCTTTGAGGTAGCCACTATCGTCGGCGTCAAACTGTTTGACGCCGATGCGACAACACTTACCCGACATATTCGCCACACCGAAGACAAACTTGCGCTGCTACCCAAATCCATACGCAAAACAACAAAGGATGTAGACGATGACTTTTAAATATACGGACAGAGAAGCCTACGTTTGGATATGGCTGCCCGATGCCATCGAGCCCGTGGTTGCGGGAAAACTCGCAGCTGATGAGCGTGGCAATATCCAGTTCAACTACGGGAAAAGCTATCTGGAGCGACCTAACGCGATCACCATTTACGAGCCGGAATTGCCGCTCAAAAAAGGCGTGTTGCCCCTGCTCGACGGACTGACCATGCCCGGTTGTATTCGCGATGCCGCCCCTGATGCGTGGGGACGTCGCGTGATCATCAACAAAAAGCTCGGACAAAAAGGCAAAGCAGCGGATACAGATGCACTTGGCGAGCTGACCTATTTGCTGGAATCCGGCTCCGACCGCATTGGCGCATTGGATTTTCAGCGCTCACCGACCGAATACATTCCCCGCGCCCCGACCAATGTTTCCCTGGAAGAACTGCTGGAATCGGCTGCGCGGGTCGAACAGGGCGTGCCACTGATGCCGGAGCTGGACCAAGCCCTTTTTCACGGCAGCTCGATCGGCGGTGCACGCCCCAAAGCGTTGATTGAGGATCAAGGCAGAAAATACGTGGCGAAATTTTCCTCCAGCACCGACCTATACAGCGTGGTGAAAGCGGAATTTATCGCTATGCGCCTTGCGGCCTTGGCCGGAATCGATGTGGCGCCTGTAAAACTGGTCCATGCGGCGGGGAAAGACGTTCTGTTGATCGAGCGGTTTGATCGGCAAAAAAGCCCGCAGGGATGGACACGCAAAGCCATGGTTTCCGCACTGACGCTCTTTGGTCTCGACGACATGATGGCGCGCTACGCGAGCTATGAAACCTTCGCCGAAATTATCCGCCATAGGTTTGATGAACCGAAGGAAACTCTCAGAGAGCTGTTTGCCCGCATTGTTTTCAATATTTTGTGCGGCAATACCGACGATCATGCGCGCAATCACGCGGCATTCTGGAACGGCAAAACCCTGCGCCTAACACCCGCTTACGATCTATGCCCGCAAAACCGCGCCGGCGGAGAAGCGACTCAGGCCATGCTGATTTCCGGCAACAACCGGTTGAGCACCATGAAATCCTGTCTGAATGCAGCCCATCACTTTCTGCTGTCTGAAAGCGAGGCCAAGGTCATTATCGACAAGCAAGTGGACGCGATTGAGAGCAATTGGACGGCGGTTTGTGATGAAGCGGGGTTGAGTGAGGTTGATCGCCAGCTCTTCTGGAAACGGCAGTTTTTGAATCCGTTTGGGTTTGAGGGGTAGAGGGAGCGCCAGGGATGGCGGAAATGCAGGTCGTGCAGAAGTCCTGCCATTCAGTGACTCGGGACTCCTGTCCCTCGGGGCTTCGCCCCAGCCTAGCGGCTGTCCAAAACAGCTATCCTGCTGTTTTGTCGAACTCGCGGGAGTTCTCGCTCCCCAAATGCGCCATACAAAAAACCCCCGCCTTTTGGGCCAGGGCTTTTGAATTGGGAGTTGCTCCAAGCATGGTGCGTAGTCCGGAGAGATTGACTCGGGGCATCCTTGCCCCTCGGGGCTGCGCCCCGGCCTGCGGCCGCCCAAAATGGCTTTCCTTGCCATTTTGTCGAACTCGCGGGAGTTCTCGCTCCCCAAATGCGCCATACAAAAAACCCCCGCCTTCTGGGCGAGGGTTTTGTGTATGGCGCAGCCGGAGAGACTCGAACTCCCGACCAAGTGGTTCGAAGCCACTTTTTTTCCAATTCTCAAGTAGCTGCATAGTGACAAATTCTTTATACACCCTAGCTGTAGGCCGCTATTCTCCTGGTCATTTCTTGCTTGGCAAGTGACACCATGAGACACTAATGGCCATTCATTACGGTGGCGGGCAGTGACAAATCCGGTGACAAGGCAGAATGCCAATGACTCGGTGGGAGAAAATAACTTGCAATCTGGGTTTTGTTGACGCGCTTTGGCTGAAAGATCATTTGTCACCATTTGTCACTAGAGAGGGCGATTTAATGGCCAAGTTAACAGACGGTAGAGGCGGCTCCATTGCGAAGGCGGAGCCGCCCAACAAGGGGCAAAGGTTCATCTTTGACGATCATCGCGACGCACCCAGAGGGTTCGGCTTGCGAATTACCGCCGCCGGTGGAAAAGCGTTCGTTCTGCAATACACCGTAGAAGGTCGGCAGCGCCGAAAAACGATTGGTGACTGGCCAACCTGGACGCTAGAGGCAGCGCGAGACGAGGCGCGAGAGCTCCGCCAACAAATCGACAAAGGCGAAGACCCGCTAGAAGAGGCTCGCCGCCGTAAAGCCGAGCCGACAGTCGCGGAGGCTGTTGAGCTTTACATTAAAAGCCATATCGTCGGCCTTACCAGCGAGAAACCCATCAAACGCTACTTCGAGCGCGATATGGTGCCGAGACTGGGAGACCTGAAATTAACGGATGTGCGCCGGCGCGACATTTTGGAGCTGGTGGAAGCCAAGGCCGCAGCCACCCCAACAGCAGCCCGGCACCTATTGACCTATACCAAAGGCTTTTTTAATTGGTGCGTGGACCGCGAATACATAGAGATGAGCCCCGCCGCTGGCATCAAACCCGGCTCAATCAAAGGGAAAGGACAAAAACCGCTGAAAGCAAATCGTCGCAAGCGTGTGCTTGATAACGACGAAATACGCGCATTCTGGACCACTTCTGAAGGCTGCGGAATTCACACTTTAACCGCACTAGCGCTGAAGTTGGTCCTGCTTACTTCTCAGCGACCGGGAGAGGTCTGCGGGTTGCACGAGGAAGAGATTGACGGCGATATGTGGGTAATTCCAGCAGAGCGCCGAGGCAAGACCGAGACCGAGCAACGCGTTCCCCTTTCGCCAGAAGCGCTGAGCATCATCGACCGAGCGCGAAAGGAGGTAGCGAGACTTTCCGTTCGGCGGAAGGTGCAGCCTTCCGGTCTTATCTTTGAAACGCGCCCAGGGCAGGCCGTGAGCGTTGGCGCACTCAGCAAAGCGGTAGTTCGCTATAGCGAAGCGCTGCAGAACAAAGACGCTCCAACATGGGGCAATTGGACCCCGCACGACCTGAGGCGCACAGCCCGCACAGGCTTGTCCGCCTGTGGAGTGCCATCTGAAATTGCGGAGCGCGTTATAGGCCATGGCGGTGACACTATGGAGGACACCTACAATCAGCACAGTTACGACGCGGAAAAGCGGCTGGCGCTGGAAGCCTGGGCGCGACGGCTGCAAACAATAATTAATGGCCGTGATCCCGCTAAGACAAACGTTGTGCCCTTCAATCGAGCACTGGGAACATGAAACAGATACCTGACTTCGACCCCGGATGGACACACGACGAAGCTCTGGCCGCAGGGCCGGAAGCATACAAAAAGTGGTCCGCATCATCAATGCTTGAAGCGTACGAAGCTTCATGGCGCGAAGGCGACGCTGAAGTCGTGATACGCGCTTTGACGCTGTGCGCAAAGAATGGCTTCCCGCTGCCGCCATGGTTGGCGGGCAGCGTTTGTGAGGCTATACGGAAATGGTCTTTCTACGAGGCCGGAACGCTGGACGAGGCACTCGGTGTAGGTCGACCAAAAAACACAAGAATGAATTCCCGCAAAAAGGCTATTAAGCTGTCCACTGATGTGCCGGTACTGGTCATGCGCTACCAAAAGCAGGGGTACAAAATGGATAATGCCCTGTTTGAGATGGTTGGGAAAGAGCTAAACGTAAGCGCGTCAACAGCAAGGGATAGCTACTACGAATCTAGCTATTACAAGTACTTAGTGAAATCTCCAAAAAACTAACAAAGCTTTTGGAAATACTTTTTTAGACCAAAAATACAATCTGGCCACCGTTGACATTAGCAGCCCAACGGAGACCAGAAATGACCAAACCAAGCCCATTCAATGAAACCTGGACTGAAGAGCAACTCGCCGAAGAAGCTGGCGTTTCTCTTCGCACAATACGACGGTGGCGTAATGCTCGCACCGGCCCGCCATTTATTCGCCTAGGAAACAAAACACGCTACCGGATTGAGGCAGTCCGCGCATGGATGCTTGCCCATGAGCAGGAGCAGCCGCGAGCAGGAAGAGGGGCGTAAAAATGACAAAAAAAAGCCCAACACAAAAGATGCCGGGCGTAACAACGTGGAACGCCAGAAATTATACCGCGCTAAGTCCGCGCCTGCAGCGTCTCTTGCAGCAATTGCTGCGAAAGCCTCAAGCGGTGCGAGAACTTATTGATTCTGTAGGGGCTACCAATGTGCCCGAGTATGTTCGCCAATTGCGGCAGCAATACTACTTCGTTATACCAACAGAACGCGTTACGCATATCGACCGCGATGGGAACCGTGGGTGGCACTGTACTTACAGCCTGACGCGTGCGGATCGGCTTCTGGCGATAAAACTGCTGGGAGGTGCTTGATGTATGGGGAGCAAAAAAAATCCGCTTCCATTCGACAGGCGCGGTGGAGTGATCGCCATGCAAAAGCGCATGGTGTCATCTCCCAGATTTATAAAAATGACGGCACAAGCAAAAGTGTTAGCGTTGCTCATGCAAGCCCAATGGCGACCAAATTCCCCTGTCGGCTTTGGCATCCGTCAGGCGATGCGCGAAATACCCTGCTCAAAAGCCACAGCAATGCGCGCCTTCAGCGAACTGCAAGAGGCCGGGTTCATCAAGCTTGTCGACGAGAGCCTATTTTGCTCACGGGAGCAATCGAAAACGCGAACGTGGCGACTAACTTGGTTGCCCTGCTGGATGCGCCGCCCGCCGACCAACGACTGGGAAACCATCCCGTAAGTTTCGATTTTTACCGGTCTATTTTTGGTACCTGTGGATGGTCTACAGGTATCGCTTTTCGACCATTGAAGCTTTTTTGTGGGGCCACAGGTGTCGTTTTTGGTACCTGTGAACGGGTTTCAGGGAAGCCACGGGTATCGTTTATGACCCACTCCTACTTAAGCCACTCACTACCGCCAGACTCAACTCCTCAATCCACAACATCAGCCAGTGAACAAGAAGCGTTCCGTAAGGCAAATCATGTTCGGAATAATCCATCCCACGCGTCGCACGTTTGGATCGTGCAGATTGACGGGCGCCCAATTCGGGTTATTGATCCGCAGCGACAAGCCAAACCCGAATTTCTCGATGCCATGCAACGGCAATTTGGAAAAGACCGCGTTGGTTCTTGCGTACGTCTTTGGCCCGAGGGAAATCGCGATGAATAAGCCACCGTCATGTCGTTGTCCGACTTGCGGCCAGATTACCGACAAGGACAAATTAATCACTGCCGAGCTGGAAAACCTGCTGGCCGCTTGCAACGGGCTTGGAATTACGCCAGATCATCTTGGGCGCGTCACCAGTGGCGAAGCTGCACTGCTATTAGGATGCGCACCAAAAACGCTGGCCGATTGGCGCCAGACCGAAAGCGGGCCTGATTATTACAGAGGACGGCCGGCCAAATATCTATTGGAAGCAATCGCAGAATTTTTGGTCTATCGCCGGAAAGATACCGGGCGCGCATATAGATAACTCGTTATTCTGTTATCAGTAATGGGAAACTGGAATCTAACAAATGCGCAAAAAATATATTTTGTCTCACCAGATCGAAAACGCGGAACAATTACTGGGCCGCTTAATGCGCGGCGCCGGCATGTCAGATAGCCGGGAGGCTTGGGCTAATCGTTTGATTGGGATGGGTGATTATCCAGCGGCGGAACAAATACGTGCGGCCACTTCGACTATCGCAATTTCAGACATCCAAGGTTTTCGCGAAACCTTTAGCGTTGTATTTCAGCAACTTCAAACCGCAAGCGTTTTTGACTCAATTCTCGACGACACAATCCAGGCACCGATTAAATCACAGATTTTCAGCGGCGACGCTTTCGCGTTGTTTGAGGTCGCGGAAGGCAGAGCGATCCCGTTTTCTTCCAGCGCGTTTGAGGATTTAGGCGAGCTGCCATTGGTCAAAGTCGGAGCGCTGCTCGCGTTCACTATCGAGTTTCTGCGCGGCCTTACTGCTGAGGTTGACAACACCCTTAATAACGCATTCCTGCGGGCAATCGCTGCCGCCAGTGACTCGGCGTTAACTCGTCGATTGCATGAAAATGCTGGTCCCGCAACGGCCGCGAGTTCGAGCCTTGCCGACGACATCAAAAACGCGAGGCAATCAATTCTAGGCAGCAAAGCTGGCCGATTACACCTGATTATTTCGCCCGCGACCGCCATGCAATTCGCTTTCGCCACAACGCCTGACGGCGCGTTTCTTTTTCCGAATTTCGACTTGAATTCAGGCGGAAGCATTGCGGGCCTTTCCGTTCACGTTTCGGACCAAATTGGTGACGACTCCAGCGGCGGGCGCGCATTGCTTTTTGACGCGAGCCGGATCGCCGCGAATCGCGGCTCAATCGACATTCAACGATCCGAAAATGCCGCCGTGCAAATGCGCGACGACCCCGAAACCGGACACGCGACCGTTGTTTCGTCTTTTCAAACGAATTCGGTTTTCATTCGGATTTTGCGAACTTTTGGCCTGAAATTGCCGGACGAAGAAGTCATCGCGGTGCAATTTTCCGGTGTAAATAACTGGTTTTCTTGAGGGTGATAAAAAATGAATCTACAGGAAGCCAAAACCCTAATCGAATTAATGTATCCAGGGATTAAAGAAATTGTCCAGGCCGCGACGGATAACGTGAGTCGAGCCGTTGGCGATGCGCTGGCGGAATCGAATCGCAAGACCAATGCGCAGCTCGCGGAAATCATTGCACGAATTGAGAGGCTAGAAAATCGTGAATAAAAACTTCGACGATTTTGTAAAGCTTCTAACGGCTTTGGTTGTGGAATTATCCGAAAACCCCGGCGTTGAAGTCGATGGCCACTTCGGCGAATACGATCCCTCACGCCAGCGAATACGCATTGTTGTTTCGACCAATCGCGGTGATGTGTTTTCAGGGGAATTCCCGCCCGAGGCGGAAATACCGAACGACGAAGCGGCGGTCTTTACAGCGGCTATTCGGTGTCACCTGAAACAGCAGCTTGCCCTGGTCAGTTCCGTCGCTGCGCAGGCGCACGCGCTCGCCTGGAAAGCCGATCATGCGCGACGTGGGCAGGCGCACTAGGCGGGGGCCGGGGGGGCATGGATCAAATCAACATGCTGACCGACAACGACCGCGCCCCCAGCCATTTTTTTGCGCAGCCATTTGAAAATTCGAGGCCGAAAAATGAACAGAAAGCCGCCCTTCTTGCACGCCTTAAACGGAACTTTCCGGCCGGGCCGGCATGGCGGGAAACAGTTCCCGCCGCCAGATCCAACCACGCCACCGCCCGCGCCCCCATCTTTCCTAAGCCATGAAGCGCTGAAGGTTTGGCATGAACTCGCCCCCGTGCTGGCGCGTCTTGGTTTGATGAACGAGCTAAATTGTTCGATGCTTGGTCATTACTGTTGCCTGGACGCGCTATTGCGAGCGGCTTGGTCGAAAGGAGCTCCACCGAGCGCCGCACAGATTGCGCAACACCGGTACCTTGCCCGCGATTTAGGTTTGATCGACTTACGCCTACCAGCATCGGGTGCCCACACGAAAGGCAGATTTTCACAGAATGGCCGCCGTCCTGGTTGAAATATCGGAATTCAATCGAGGAGTTATGGCGGGCAGCGATTGGCGGCGCAGTGTCGCACCAGCAGAGCTTTTGACCGAGTTTGAGAAGTTTGCCGATTTGTTGCAGCAGTTGCCGCGATGGACTTGGCCCGGCCTGCTTGAAGGGCATCTAGCCGTGAGTTCAGGCTGTTTTATTGACAAGCAAACCGCAAGTTACGCGCTCGGCTTTTGTCGTGGCGCATCCCGCCCGTAATGGGTAACACCGGTCGCGTCTGACCACTACCGACCTGCTAAGGTCATTTCCCGCCCCGCGTCTGGGGCAACGAGAAGCCGCTCCGCCAGGGGCGGTTTTCCCAACGCGCTGACCATCACTTGCGGTCGCCAAGATGCAATGATTAGGTTTCTCAGACTAACGTGACACGAGAGACCTTACCGTATGGCCCTTTCCATTTCTTGGACAGCAGTTGTTCCAACCTCCGGCTATATTGGTCAAAAACCTCGTTGTATGCCTTCCAAAAACTGGGCGTTACCAAGCGCTCTAAGGACTCCCTATCAATAGAAGTAGCGCAAGGGTAACGAGCCCAAGAATTTACGCCGACTTCTAACGTCTCAAACACGTGTAGAGTTCGCTTTGGCGAAGGTACCTTCTTACATTTCTTCTGAAGCTCGCTTAAGCTATGGCCATTCAACAAATGGCGAGAGAGCTTTCCCCCTTCAATGAAATGGGGATTCTCATATATAAGGAACGCCTTTATCAGGTTTTCCAGAGCAAATGCTGCCAACAGGAATACAGAGCGATTGGAGGTTGGCCTTGTTATCCATTCGACGCCGTCGCTGTAACTAACTGTGCCTTGCGGCATATGGTGCAAGGCATGGGCGTTCTCGTGCATAAGCTTCGCCACTTCATACCAATTGACCGGATGCGCCGCGTCCGCGAATTTTTTGTATTCCGGATTCTCCATACCTAAGCCTAACGCCCCCAACAGCGCAATATTTGGAGTGGATTCTTTTGCGGCAGCGTAGCGTTAAACCGCAAAACAAGAAACGAAAAAGCCGTCAGACCGCTTTGTATTGTTATGCTATTGCATATACATTCGAAATTCTTTGGAAGTGATGAAATAGTGCGGGACATCATCATTTGCTTTTACTTCAGAAGCGAACTTGGCAGCTAAATTCTCTATTTCCTCCATGTTAAATTTATAGTTTGATAGTGCATTATCCTTTGTATCGGCAGTTTTATAATAGTCGTTTAGAGCTACATCGGAGATCGCGAATACATACCTTTTGCCATCACATGCTCCATCAAAATGGACCGATCGACTAGCGACATCCCACCAATACTCACTCTGATCAAAATTCCAGACATTCATTTCATACTCCAAACTTGGTGAACACATAACAGGTTATTAGGCAGAAAAAAATACCGTCTAAGTGGTCCAATCGCGGCTGCTGCATAAAAAAGGCGACCATTGGTCGCCTTCACTTAACTTGCTTTTTTCAGGGGCTCTGTCGGGAATTTTTCGACTCCCGTCACCTCCGAATTCTCAGCCACCCACGCGTTGTAGTTTGCCTGCATATTGATCCATGCCGCAGCATTCATGTCTAATGCAAATGCCAATCGCGATGCCATTTCGACAGAACAGCTCGTTTTTTCATTTACGAATTCGCTAAGCGTTTTCCTATGAATGCCGAGCCGGTCTGCGGCTTCCGATTGGCTCAAATTCAGCCTCTCCAGTATATTTTTCAGTGCCTTCCCTGGGTGCAGTGGTTTTCTTTTGCCCATAGCATTTCCTCTGTGTTGGTTGGTTATTTACCTTTTTTTCTAATTCTCTTTCCGTGATAGTCGAGGTAATCGACAACAACAGCTCCCTCATGTTCTATTTCAAAGGTAATCCTCCAGTTCTCGCGGACAACTATGCTAAAAACGCCTTTCGCGTCACCTTTCTTCTCGGAAAACTCTTGCCCAAATACTGCTTTTAGGTCTTTAGGTTGGTGAGACGACTCAATCCAGGTTAAAATTTCATCGATCCTTTCAAGGTGAATTGGGTCGATCTTGCTCTCGTCACCTTTTAGCCAAAAGCTTTTCAGCTTCTTGCTCCTAAAGCCTTTAATCATTGTTCCGCTCCGTTGTACCCCTTAGCAAAGTGTAACCCATCGGGTTACACATTTCCAATCACCAGATCAAATAAGCTTCATAAGCTTTGCTTATAACCGTGATAAGCGTCACCTTTCGTGACAGTGTAATCCTAGCTTGTTTCTCCTCCGCAAAAGCCCTGGTGCTAGGCACGGCACGCAACAGAGTGCTGTCTAATGGTCCGGAGTGATCGAAGCGCCAGCCTTTTAGCGGCCGCTTTGGCCTTGCCAGGGTGGTGGGCGGGCGCTCGGGATGGTGTGCGAGATTAACCAAGAACAACATCAGCTCCCGCCTCCACTGTGGCCCTATGTGGCCACATGCACCAGCGCCGTCTGTGTGAGCTTTGTCCGGCTCCCTGCCTTCTCGCCGCGCCAAGCCTGCCAGACCCCGCCCAGTCGATGCCGGGGCAGCGGGGGACCATAGTGGCCCAGTGGCACCCGCCAGCGCGACGCCTGCCCGCTTGCACGAGGATTTGGTTGTGCCTGGACTGGGTTGTGGACTTGGACTTGGTCGAGGACGTGCCCGACCCCACACTAGGCCAGCTCAGGCGCTCCCGTTTGGTATCCCTTCCCCTTCCCTCTTCACGTCCACGCCGATGCTAACCGTGAGAGGTATCACGGACACTGGCGACAGAGCGATTCGGAGCCTCGCTGCATCAGTTTCACCTAGGTGACAAAACCAGTGACAAGTCGCAAAAGCCCACAAAAAAGGGGTTGAGCCATTCGACTCAACCCCTTGATTTGGCGCACCCGGAGAGACTCGAACTCCCGACCAAGTGGTTCGAAGCCACCTACTCTATCCAACTGAGCTACGGGTGCATGGTCGTTTCAGCTGGGCTGAAAGAGGCGCACATAATATCAGGCGCGGGGATTAAGGCAAGTGCGGAATATGGCGCATATCGCCTGTTCCGCTTAGCCCCAAAACGCATTCAAAAGCTACCAGTCAACCCCATCGACAACTGTCAAATAGGTGTCCCGATCAAAAAGAATGCTGATGATTTCGGCGTAGGACGGCGTTAGGAAAAACAGGCCGATGACAACGACCGCCATAATGGCGGAGGTGGTCATATTGCGGTAGTCGAACAGTTTGAAGGCGCTGCCGAAGGAACGCTTAATGGCGACGTTCATAAAGTCCACGCCGAAAATTTCATCCAGCAACAGGTGAACGCAGTAACCGAATCCCAGGAACAACGCCAAAAACCAGCTGGTGGTGCCACTTGCGCCTAAAAAGGCGGCGCCGGCTGCGGCGCTGAACATAAATAAGAAGCAGGCGAGCACTGAGTGAAAAATGCCGCGGTGGACAGTGAAGCGGGCAAAAATCTGGCGCACGCCAAATTGCACTACCACAAAAACCAGAACACATGCGGCCCACACCCAGGCCAGAGGCCAGACGTCTATCCAGGCCACGGCAGTAAAGCCGCAGGCGATAATACTGAACGCGCCAAATAAAATGCCGAGACTGTGGGAATTATCCGAATCTATATCCGGCAAAATTCCGCCGAATGTTCCCATCACCCAACATAAAAAAGCCTCACCGGCGGTGAGATGTCCGCTGCTATAAAACAATGAGCTGGCGAGTCCGCTGCTGATGCTCGCCACCTGTAAATGGGTTTTGAAATTCGCCATACTGCCGTCCGCAGGAGGGTATTCGAAGGCACGCATTCTAGCTGCGGCATGCGCACTATAGAAGCCCACCTCCCACGTCCTGATTTATTTTGGCGGTCTTGGCAAAAAGCATGATTGCATTAGTCACCCACCCGCAGTACAGCTATCCGTTTCCGGCGAGCCACCGCTTTCCCATGGAAAAATTTGGCTTGTTACACGATTACCTGCGGCAGCGCGGCCTGGCCACCGAGGCCAACACCTTCCGCCCGGGTACTGCACGTCTGGATGTTTTGCAACTCGCCCATTGTCCGGATTATCTGCAGCGATTTATTCACAACCAGCAGAGTCCGGCGGAGTTGCGTCGCATGGGTTTGCCGTGGAGTGAAGGCTTGATGCGGCGCACCTTGATCTCACCCAACGGCACTCTACTGACAGCGCGACTCGCGTTGCAGCAGGGCATCGCCTGTCATCTCGCCGGCGGTACCCATCATGCCCACAGGGATTTTGCCTCAGGTTTTTGCATATTGAATGATTTAGCGGTAACCGCCTTGACGCTGCTCGCGCAGAAGAAAATTCAGCGGGTGCTGATTTTTGATTGCGATGTTCATCAGGGCGACGGCACCGCCAATATTCTTGCGAACGAGCCGCGCGCGTTTACCTGCTCGGTGCACTGCGAGAAAAATTTCCCCGCGCGCAAAGCCCGCAGCAATATGGATGTGGATATCGCCAAAGGCACGGGCGACGATGAATATCTGACCCAGGTTGTTCAGGCATTTGCAAAGGCCCTTGATGCGAGCCGGCCGGATCTGGTGCTGTACGACGCCGGTGTGGATATTTACGAGTACGACCCACTAGGTTTGTTGAATATCAGCCTCGATGGCATCCGCCAGCGCGACCGCGCGATATTGGAAACCTGCAAGCGCCTGGGCCTGCCTGTCGCCACCGTGATTGGTGGCGGGTATGATGACGACCGCCAAGCCCTGGCCAGACGTCACGCGATTGTCACCGAAGAGGCTTTCGCCACCTGGGCGCCAGGGCACCTGTCACACTCTGCACCCTAAATCGAGAATTTGTGCATGTCGAATTATTCTCTCTGGCAAACCGGCCGCGGCCAATTTGCCAAACTCACCCTGACCAATAGCAGCGGCGCCAGCGCGGATATTTATCGCTACGGCGCGCATTTGACCTCGTGGAAAACCGCCAGCGGCAAGGAGTGGATGTTTCTCAGTGAGCAGGCGCAATTTGCCGCAGGCAAAGCCATTCGCGGCGGTGTGCCGGTGATCTTTCCGCAGTTCAGCGGATTCGGCGCTGGGCCGCGCCACGGCTTTGCCCGCAATATCGAATGGCAATTGGACACTGAACCCGGCGAACAAAATGGCGAAAGCCGCTGCAAATTTATTCTTGAATCCAGCGACAACAGCCTCGCCATCTGGCCCCATCGCTTCCGCGCCGAATTTATTCCTTCCCTCGCGGAACAGCAGCTCACCATGACGCTGGTTATTCAAAATACTGATTCAGCGCCTTTTACGTTTACCGCCGCACTCCATACCTATTTTGCGGTGAGTGATATTCATAAAGTTGCATTGCTGGGACTTTCCGGTTTGAGCTATTGGGATAATAACGGCTCTGATTTTAAGCAGGACCGTTTTGTACAAAACGATGATCAACTCACCTTTCCCGATGCCATCGACCGCGTGTATTTTTCCTGCCAAAAACCGCTGCAGTTAAGCGACAGCAATGAGCGCCTGAGTATTCAAGCCGATGGTTTTACCGAAGTGGTGGTTTGGAATCCGGGCGCGGAGGCCACCAAAACGCTGGATGATATGGCGAACGAGGAATATCAAAAAATGCTCTGCGTCGAAGCGGCACTTATTGATAAACCAGTTACCCTTGCGCCGGGAGAGGTTTGGCAGGGATCACAAATACTAAAGGCCGTTTAATAGGGTCTTTTTTATTTACTGCCGACCTCTTGTCAAGAGAATCCCTGGCAAGTCGTCCTCTGCGGTAATTAATTGGCTGCTGCGAGAGTGTGGAAATTATTTGTGCCGAGGATTAATTCCGCTAATTGATAATCCTGCGAAACACAATCACCGACATCCCACCGAACTTCGACTCACTAAACTGCTGAAAACC